>Ga0134125_10000050_pt1 | contig 171191 bp, 163 predicted proteins | sample KB31751_FD_96464 | JGI IMG/M metagenome (GOLD analysis project Ga0134125, IMG submission 96464) | Terrestrial soil microbial communities with excess Nitrogen fertilizer from Kellogg Biological Station, Michigan, USA - KB3-175-1 | ecosystem: Environmental > Terrestrial > Soil > Unclassified ...
CCCGCCGCCCGCCGCCCGCCGGTCGGCGCTCCGCAAACGAAAAACGCGCCGCATCTGGCGGTGCGGCGCGTCGGAGAGCGGCGGTGGATCGAGGCGGGGTCAGCGCAGCGGCGCTTCCTCCTTGGCCATGGCCGCGGCGCGCGCCGCCTTGGCCATGTCGTCGAGCACGTATTGCGGCGGCATCACGTAGGCCAACACCTTGCTCTTGGGATAGGTCGACTGGCGCACCGCGTTCCCATGGTTGCCGGAGACGACGATCGGGTTGCCGGCGCCGTCGGTGCCGCGCACGACGCCGACGTGGCCGTTGTTGGCGCCCTTGCGGTAGAGCACGGCGATGGCGCCGACGCGCGGGCCGTCGAGCCGCTTGCCGAACTCGAGGAACGAGCGGGCGGCGCGCGAATGCGTGCCTTTGCCGCCGGCCTTGCGCAACACCATGTTCATGAAGTCGGCGCACCACAATTGCGTCGGCAGGCCGAGCTGGCGGGCCGACTTGCCGCGATAGCGCAGTGCCTCGAGCAGCACGCCGGCCGCGCCAGGCACCTGCGCCGCGGCCTCGGCGGCATCGGTGCGGCTGCGCGCCACGGTCTCGAGCGGTTCGGTGTTGACGAAGCGGTCGCTGCCCTTCACGCCAGTCGCGTGCGCGGGCAGCGCGGCGGCGGCCACGCTGGCGCATGCGATGAGAATGGCGATCGGCCGTTTCATTCGTCCCGTCCCTGCGTCCCGTCCGCGGTTGCGGCGCGGGCGTCCCCCCGAGCGTCCCATCGTCTGCTGCGGCGCCCCTCCTTGGCCGCGCGCGGTACCGTGGGAGCGCCGTAACACTTGCCAAATCTGCTAGCTGTCGCAAGAACGCAGGAGTCGCAGTTCCGTGCATGCTGCGGATATGGTTAACCGCCGTTAAGAACCGCGCCCGGCCGGAATGGAGCTGCAGAGGCCCGAATGGGGGCGATCACTACTTTTTATGTTGCATTTGATTGAACCGCGGGTGTTCTTGCGGGCAAGCTGCGCGCGCCGGCGCCCGGCCGGATCAAAGCTTCTCGCCCGAGGATTCCCATGCCCTATTCGATGTCGCAGGCTTCGCTGCCGGTCTTCGAGACCGGTCTTACCGCCCTCAGCGGCGTTCTCGACAAGGCGGCCGCGCACGCGGCGGCGAAGAAGGCCGACCCGTCGGTCCTGCTCGGCTGGCGGCTAGCGCCGGACATGTTCGCGCTGACGCGGCAGGTGCAGGTCGCCTGCGACCAGGCCAAGAACGGCTCGGCCCGCCTCGCCGGTGTCGAGCCGCCGAAGTTCGAGGACAACGAGACGACGCTCGAACAGCTCAAGGACCGCATCGCGCGGACCATCGCCTTCGTGAAGGGGCTCGACGCCAAGGCGATCGACGCCTCGGCCGAGCGCGAGATCACCTTTCCACTCGGCGGCCAGACCAAGGGGCAGATGAAGGGGGCCGATTACCTGACCCACTTCGTGCTGCCGAACTTCTATTTCCACATCACCGCGGCCTATGCGGTCGCGCGCAATTTCGGCGCCGACGTCGGCAAGCGCGACTTTCTCGGCGCTATCCCGGTCAAGCGGATCTGACGGGGCAGGGCGCTCCCGGAATCGAAACCGCCCCGCCGTTGCCGGCGAGGCGGTCCGAGCGGCCTGATGGCTGTCCGTCAGTCGCGATAGGAGACGACGCCTTCGTCGCCCTGGTAGCTGGAACGATAGCTGCGGCCCTCGCCGGGACCGCAGTTGCAGTTCACGCCGCGCACTTCGCGCCGCTCGACCACGTGCCGGACGCTGCCGGGCGCGGTGCGATTGACGACCTCGCGACGCTGCACCTCCTCCACGCGGTTCGTGGTGTTGACGCGGTGCAGGACCACGTCGCGCACGACCGTGTTGGTGCGGTGGACGACGACCTCGCGGTTGATCACCGGCCGCACGTGCACGACCAGGCGGTTTTCCTGGATCAGGCGCGTGTTGCCGCGGACCACGCGGGTGTGGTCGACGAACCGCTCATGGGTGAGGACACGCGGCTGCGCGTCACGCACGACGCGCCGTGTGTTGTATTCCGAGTCCGGGCGCCGGCAGTTACACACGGTGTCCCAGTGAGTACCGCCTTGTGCCAGAGCCGGTTCCGGAATGACGCCCGCCAGCCCGAGGACAAGCAGGGCACCGTAGAACGCCTTGTACAGATGCTTCATTGTCAACGCCCCGTTAACCATGTAAGTGTTGCCGCTATCGACCATTTTTTATTCGTTAACCATATTTGTAAAGGGGAATGTCGCGGCCGTTTCCGGTTCGTTTCCCTCCTGCGGCAACCCGGCAAAACCGCAACAGCTTGCGCCGGAAGCGGGTGCCAGCGGCAATGACCCGCAAGATGTAGTCGAACCAGCCTGAATTGATTCAAGTTTTAAGGATTATTTTTTTGGGGGTAACGGCATTTTTTCGTCTCGGCGGCCGGCCAGACAGCGGCCGCGAAGGCCGCCCGCCGACCGCCGTTGTGCCCGGCCGCGCCGCTTTGTATGGCAGACGCTCCAGACAATAAGCCTCAAAGGAAACGTCCCTTGGCCAACACGCTCGTCGAAGCCCGCCGGGAGCTCGCAACCGCCAACCGCATCGTCGCCAACGAAGGCGTGCTCGACGCCTTCGGCCACGTCAGCATGCGCCATCCCGACAATCCGAACCGCTATTTGCTGTCGCGCTCGCGTTCGCCCGAGCTGGTCGAGCCGGACGACTTCATCGAGTACGACCTCGACTCGCGGCCCGTGCGCGAGCCGGGCGCCACCCAGTATTCCGAGCGGGTGATCCACGGCGAGATCTACAAGGCACGGCCCGACGTGATGTCGGTGTGCCATCATCACGCTCCGGCCTTCATGCCGCTGATCGCGACCGGCGCCGATTACGTGCCGGTCTTCCATCTCGGCGCAGTCGGCGGCATCCGCCCGCCTTACTGGGACCAGCACGACGAATTCGGCGACACCAACATGCTGGTGGTCAAGCCGGAAGAGGGTGCCTCCCTCGCGCGTGCGCTCGGCAGCCACAGTATCGTCCTCATGCGCCGGCACGGCGTCACCGCGGTCGGCACCAGCGTCAAGGACTGCGTCTTCCGCACGATCTTCTCGGCGCGCAACGCCGATTTCCAGTCGCGCGCGATGGCGCTCGGCACCATCGCCTCGCTCTCGCGCGGCGAAGCGGAGCTGTCGGCCAAGATCAGCACCGGCACGACCGGGCTGACGCGCTCGTGGGAGTACTGGTCGGTCAGGCTGGCGCGCGCCGGGTTGTCGATCCCCGCCGCCCGCGCTGTATCGAATGCCGGGAAGCGCACGAAAGCCCCGGCGCGCAAGGCCAAGCCGCGCAAGAAAGCCCGCCGCCGCTGAAATTGAGGCTTTGCCGCGGGGCGGGCGCGGTGTTGAATGCCCGCCTCGACGGACTGATAACAGAAACGTATCGGGAGGACCGCCCATGAGACATGCCACACTGGCAGCGAGCCTGTTTGCGCTCGCGCTGCCGCTGGTGACGCTGACGGCGACGCCCGCCGCCGCCGAGGACCAGCTCAAGGTCGCCATCGGTCAGATCAACAATTGGGAGAACCAGGCGCCGACCCTGGGCCAGGACGCCGGCATCTTCAAGAAGCACGGCCTGGTGCTCGAGAACGTCGGCACGCAGGGCGCCGGCGAGACCATTCAGGCGGTGATTTCCGGCTCGGCCGATATCGGCGCCGGCGTCGGCGCGGCCGGCGTCATGCGCGCGTTCTCCAAGGGCGCGCCGGTGCGGATTCTCGCGCCGATGTTCACCGGCACCGGCGACCTCTACTGGTACGTGAAGGCGGATTCGCCGATCAAGAGCCTGAAGGACGCGACCGACGCCAACACCATCGCCTATTCGACCAACGGCTCGTCGTCGAACAACATCGTGGTCGCCTTCAAGAGCGAGCTGGGCGCCAAGGGCAAGCCGACCGCGACCGGCGGCCCGGCGGGCACGTTGACCGCGGTGATGTCCGGCCAGGTCGACATCGGCTGGGCGGCGCCGCCGTTCGGCCTCCAGGAGATCAAGGACGGCAAGATCCGCATCGTCGCGCACGGCAGCGACGTGCCCTCGCTGCGCGGGCAGACGGTGCGCACTTTGATTGTCAACGCCAACGCCTGGAAGACCAAGCACGACGCCATCGTCCGTTTCGTCGACGGCTATCGCGAGGCGGTCGACTGGATGTACGCCGACCCGAAGGCGGTCGAGATGTACTCCCAGAAGATGCACAAGCCGGTCGAACTGCTGAAGGAGTCGATGGAGAAATTCCAGCCGAAGGCGGCGCTGCAATCGACCGAGTTCAAGGACCTCGACGGCGCGGTGCGCGACGCGGTGAAGCTGAAGTTCCTGGAGAAGCCGCTGACCAAGGAGCAGCTCTCCGAGCTGATCGTGACGCCACCGGCGAAGAAATAGCCGGGCGCATCAGCGCGAGACGCAAAAAGGGCCGCTGCGGTTTGCAGCGGCCCTTTCCGTTTGCCTCGAAAGCGCGGCGGTTATTTCTTCTCGGCCGCCTTCTTCTTGCTGGCCTTGGCCATCTTGGCCGGCTTGCAGGCGCCCTCGCGGACGACCTTGGCGCCGTCCTTCTGCGCGAAGCAGGCGCTGGCGTAGGTCATCGTCATGCCGCCGCGGCTGGCGCAGACCGGCTTCTGCACCTGGAAGCAGAACGCGGTCGGCTCCTCGGCCGCGGCCTTGGCCTTCTTCTTGGCGGCGAGGCTCGGGCTGGCGGTGGCGACGGCGGCGAACGCGGCCGCGCCGGCGATCAGAAGGGCGTAGGAGATTGTCTTGATCTGCATGGGTTTCCTCCCTCAATGCACTGACGGGACAGTGTGTATGGAGGCGCGGTCATTTACAATGCGTTGATGCAGCGCCGATGCCGCGACATTTCGCATCCTGAATAAGCATTCAGAAATTATGCGCCGCCCTTGGCCGCGCTGATCGCCTTGAGCATGGCGTCGTGGCCGGCTTGAAGCGTGGCGCGCACCGCTTCGGCCTTGCCGATGCGGCCCATCTCGCGCTGGCGCTTGACCGTGCCCTCGGTCATCGCCGGGTCGATGCCGAGTTCGCGCAAGGTGACGCAGGACTCTTCCATCTCCGCCGCGCGGCGCTCGCCGTGGCTCGCCATGCGCTCGATGTTGTAGTCGGCGATTCTGCCGAAATCGAGAGTCGAGTAGTTGTTCTTCATGGAGGCCGCGACCTCCTCGACCAGGCCGGCGCGCTCGGCGGCGAGGAAGCATTCGAGCGTCAGCGCCTCGATGCCCTTGATCATGACGGAACGGATCATCTTGATCGCCGCCGCCTTGCCGACCTCGTCCGATACGACCTTCAGCGTCATCTCCATCTCGGTCAGCAGCGGTGCGATGCCCTCGGCATAAGGCCCGGCGATGAGCAGGGGGGTGCGGTGACGCTTCGGATGGATCGGCGCGATGACGGCGACGTCGACATAGCGCGCCTTGCCGTCGAGGAGCTTTGCGGTCGCCTGCTTGCGGCCGGGTGAGACCGAGTTGATGTCGAGGTAATAAGGGTTGCCCGCAAGGTGCGGCGCGACCGATTGCGCCGCCTCGAGGCTCGAAGCCGCCGTCACCGCCGAGATCACCATGTCGGTATCCCTGACCGCCTCAGCGGCGGAGGCGGCGAGGCGGACGCCCATCTCGTCGCCCGCCGCCTTCAGCTTCGCGCCTTCGGGCGATGGAAACAGGATGTCCCAGGCGGCGACGTGCTCAATGCCGGTCTCGCGCAGGCCCGAGGCGATGGCCTGGCTGGCCTCGCCGAAGCCGATGAAGGAGACGCGGGGCGTGTTGCGGCGGGTCATTTGCTAGGTCCTCGGGGCAGCCTTTCTTTAGGCAGCGCCTCAGAGCATGTCGAGCGGCTGCGGCGAGGCCGGCGGCGGGAAGGCGCGGTCGAGCGTTTCGAGATCGGCGGCGGTGAGGGTGAGGCCGAGCGCGCCGAGGTTCTCGTCGGCATGGGCGATGACCGTCGCCTTGGGGATGACGATGACGCCCTGCCTCAACAGCCAGGCGAGCGCCACCTGCGCCGGCGTCGCGTCATGGCGCTTGGCCACCTCGGCGAGCGTCTTGTGGCCGAGCATGCGGCCCTGCTCGATCGGCGAATAGGCCATCACCGGCATCTTGCGCTTGCGGCAGCGCGGCAAGAGGTCGAACTCGATGCCGCGCCGGGTGAGATTATAGAGAACCTGATCGGTCTGGCAGTTGCCGCCGTGCGGCACGCGGGCCAACTCCTGCATCTCGGCGTCGTCGAGATTGCTGACGCCCCAGGCGAGGATCTTGCCGGACGCGCGCAGCGCCTCGAAAGCCTCGACCGTCTCGGCGAACGGCACCGAGCCGCGCCAATGCAGCAGGTAGAGATCGATGCGGCCGGTCTTCAGCCGCTTGAGGCTGCGCTCGCAGGCGGCCACCGTGCCGCGCCGCGAGGCATTGTTCGGCAGCACCTTGCTGACGATGAACATCTCGTCCCGGCGCGCGCCGACCGCGTCGGCGACGATCGTTTCGGCCTCGCCGTCGCCGTACATCTCGGCGGTGTCGATGAGCGTGACGCCGCGTTCGATGCCGTGGCGCAGCGCGGCGACCTCGTCGGCACGGCGGCGCGCGCTCTCGCCCATGCGCCAGGTGCCGATGCCGTAGACCGGCATGGCGGCGCCGGAGGGCAGGCGGGTCGTCGGGATCGAGACAGGAGCGGCCATGGCCGGGGGTTATACGCAGTCTCGTTCGCTCCCGTCACGCGGGGGGGGCGGAGATTGCGATGTCAGCCGCCGTACAGACCCCGGCGAGTGCTGGCCGAACGGCACTTTCTCCGCGGGCTGCGGAACGTTCTGGTCACAACCGCGTTGCGCGTATGGCCGGCGTGCAAGTTCGCGCGCCGATGGCGCCGCAAGGCGCCGCCGGGGGACTGACCGGGGGGCGGGTGGCCGAATGAGCATTGCAGATTTTCCAAAAGGAGCTTCGGTTGCGAGCCTGCTGGCTCGCCCGAACACGCCCCTCGACATCCCGCCGGACATCATCGAAGCGCTGCCGCTCGCGGTCTACGCCTGCGACCGGCAGGGCCGCATCCTCTGGTATAACGCGCGCGCCGCGGAACTCTGGGGCCGCCGGCCGGCCATCAATGACACCGCCGAGCGCTTCTGCGGTTCCTACAAGCTCTATTTCAACGGCCATCTGACGCCGCCGGACCGCTGCCCGATGGCGCAGGTTCTGCGCACTGGGCGGCCGGTGCACGGCGCGGAAGGCCGCGTGGTGCGGCCGGACGGCTCGTCGGTCTGGGCGACCGTGCATATCGAGCCGGTCGAGGACGACAGCGGCGCGCTGGCCGGCGCCATCAACTGCTTCCACGATTCGACTGCGATGCACCGCACGCACGAGGAGATCGAGGACTTCTTCGAGAACTCGACTGTACCGATGCACATCGTCGCGCGCGACGGCACCATCGTACGCGCCAACAAGGCCGAGCTCGCGATGCTCGGCTTCGCGCCCGAGGACTATGTCGGCAAGAGCATCGTCGGCTTCCACGCCGACCGTCTGGTGATCGACGATATCCTGCACCGCCTGCTGCGGCACGAGCCGATCTGCGAGTATCCGGCGCGGCTGCGCGCCAAGGACGGCTCGATCCGGCACGTGCGCGTCACCTCGAGCGCGCGCACGCAGGACGGTGAGTTCCTCAACACGCGCTGCCTCACGATCGACGTCACCGAGCAGAAGCGTGCCGAGGATCAGTTGGAGCGGCGCGTAACGGAGCAGTCGGCGCTCTACGGCCTGACCGAGCGGTTGCACCGCGCCGCGACGATGGAGGAGATCTACAACGCCGCGCTCGACGCGATCACGGAAGCCCTGAACTGCCGCCGAGCCTCGATCCTGCTGTTCGACGAGGCCAAGGCGATGCGCTTCGTCGCCTGGCGCGACCTGTCGGAGACCTATCGCCGCGCCGTCGAAGGCCATTCGCCGTGGCGGCTCGACGACACCAATCCGCAGCCGGTCTGCATCGACGACGTTGAGGCGAGCGGCCTCGACGCGGGCCTGAAGAAGACGGTGCTCGCCGAAGGCATCGCCGCCGCGGCCTTCGTGCCGCTGATGGACGGCCAGCGGCTGCTCGGCAAGTTCATGGTCTATCACGACGCGCCGCATGCATTCAGCGCCGCCGAGATCAATCTCACGCTCGCCATCGCGCGGCAGGTCGGCTTCGGCATCGAGCATCTGCGCACGGCGCTCTACGCCGAGCGGCTGGCGGCGATCGTCGAGTCCTCGGACGACGCCATCGTCAGCATCGAGCTCGACAGCACGATCAGGACCTGGAACCGCGGCGCCGAGCGGCTCTACGGCTATTCGCGCGAGGAGGCGATCGGCCGCTCGATGCTGATGTTGATCCCCGCCGACCGGCCGGACGAGGAGCGCAGCTTGATCGACCGCGTCCTGCGCGACGACAAGATCGATCATTTCGAGACCGTGCGGCAGGCCAAGGACGGGCGGATGATCGACGTCTCGCTGACCGTGTCGCCGGTGCGGGACGCCGCCGGATGCATCGTCGGCATCTCGAAGAGCGCGCGCGACATCTCGGAGCGCAAGCAGGCCGACCGCAGGCTGCGCGAGAGCGAGCAGCGCCTGCAGGACCTGCTGGCGGCGATCCCTGCCGCGATCTACACCACCGACGCCAAAGGCCGCATCACCTATTACAACCAGGCCGCCGTCGAGCTAGCCGGCCGCGCGCCGATCATCGGCACCGACGAATGGTGCGTCACCTGGAAGCTCTATTGGCCGGATGGCACGCCGCTGCCGCACGACGAATGCCCGATGGCGGTGGCGCTCAAGGAAGGCCGCGTCGTGCGCGGCGCCGAAGCGGTGGCCGAGCGGCCGGACGGCACGCGCGTGCCCTTCATCCCGTATCCAACGCCGATCCGCGACGCCGCCGGCAACATCGTCGGCGCGATCAACATGCTGGTCGACATCAGCGAGCGGCGGCAGGCGGAAACGCACCAGCGCGTGCTGCTCAACGAGCTCAATCATCGCGTCAAGAACAACATGCAGATGATCCAGTCGCTGCTCGACGCCGCCGCGAGGCGCGCGCGCGGCGACGAGGCCCGCGGCGTGTTCGAGGAGGCGACGCGGCGCGTCGCCGCCATGGCCGCGGCGCAGCGCATCCTCTACGGCACCACCACGGCGACGCGTTTTGCCGCTGACGAGTTCGTCTCGGCGGTGTGCCGGACGGCGCAGGAGACGTTCCCGGAGAACGTCACCATCGTCTGCGAGCCGTGCTCGGGCGAGCTTTCGAACGAGACCGCGATGCCGCTGGCGCTGATCCTCAACGAGCTTTTGACCAACGCCTCCAAGCACGGCAGCCGCCCCGGCGGACCGACAGTCGTGCGCGCGGCGCTGCGCGAGGACGGCGACGCGTTCCTGCTCTACGTCGAGGACGAAGGCCCCGGCTTCGATCTCGCCGAGGTGAGCAAGCGCTCGTCGGGCCTGCGGCTGGTGCAGGGGCTGGCCGGGCAGTTGCGCGGCAAGCTCACCGTCACGGCCAACCCGGCCCGTTGCAGCGTTCGTTTCAATTCCGCCGAGAGGACCCGCGGTGACGACTAGACAATATGCAATGCCGTCGTCCGGTCCGGCCGTGCGATCTCCCACTCCTCCGTTTCGGCCCCGTCTCGTGTTCTCGCGCGACGACGCCTCCGCCGGTGGCGGCCCGTCGCCCGCTGTGCGGATCATGATCGTCGAGGACGATTACCTCGTCGCGTCGCAGATGAGCGACTCGCTTGCCGACGCGGGCTTCGAGGTCGCGGCCGTCGCGACCTCCTGCGAGGAAGCGATCGGCCTGGCGCGGCGGGAGAAGATCTCGTTCGCGATCATGGATGTGCGGCTCGCCGGCAAGCGCGACGGAGTCGACTGCGCGCTGGAACTTTTCACGGCGCACGGCATCCGCTGCATCTTCGCCACCGCGCATGCCGACCCGCACATCAAGGCGCGGGCGGAACCGGCCAAGCCGCTCGGCTGGGTGCAGAAACCCTATTCGATGGCGTCGCTGATCGCCAATGTGCGCAAAACGCTGAACGCGCTGGAGTAGCCGAATTCCTTGACCGCGGCCCGGTAACGGCGTATACGCGCTGCCGTTGAAACCTTGTTTTTTGGTTTTGCCTTGCAGCGGCCCCGCAATCGGGCGCCCCGCCGGTCACTCCTCAAAAATCCGGATGTTTCGATCGTCGAGGCGGGAAGTCCCCACTCGGCGCCGTTTCGTTCAAGTTCACAGCTTTAAGGATACGCCATCATGGCAACAGGTACCGTGAAGTTCTTCAACACCCAGAAGGGCTTCGGCTTCATCACTCCGACCGACGGCTCCAAGGACGTTTTCGTGCACATCTCCGCCGTCGAGCGCGCCGGCATGAGCACGCTCAACGAAGGCCAGCGCGTCTCGTACGAGATCATCACCGAGCGCGGCAAGCAGGCCGCTGCCAACCTTCAGAACGCCTGATACCGGCGTTTCTGACGCGAGACGCCCGGCCACAGCGCCGGGCGTTGTCGTTTTTGCAAATCCATGACGCAAGCCGCGGGAGCGCCCCATGACCCATAAATTCAGCATCGGCGCGGTCGTTCACTTCGAGGGCAGCGCATATGCCGACGCCGCGCGCGGCATCTACAAGGTGACGCGGCAATTGCCGGTCGAGCGGGACAACCGGGTCGTCTACCGCATCAAGAGCGCGTCGGAGAGCTTCGAGCGCACGGCGGAAGAGCACCAGCTCAGCCGCGCCGGATAGCGCGTCAGTCTACTTGTGCGGCACCACCGGCGTTCCGTGCGTGTGGAACGACTCGATGGTCTTCAGCCCCCAGGCCTGCCCCTTCTTGCGCTCTTCCTCGGTCCAGGTGATCGGCTTCCAGTCGGGCGCGAGGATGAGCTTCGCGCCGGCGTTCGCGACTTCGACGCGGTTGCCGCCCGGCTCGTAGACATAGAGGAAGAACGTCTGCTGCACCGCGTGCTTGTGCGGGCCGGTCTCGATGAACACGCCGTTCTCGAGGAAGATGTCGGCGGCGAGCAGGATCTCCTCGCGCGAGTTGAGCGCGTAGGTGACGTGGTGGAAGCGGCCGCGCGCGCCGGTGTGATCGCGCGTATAGGCGAAGTCGTAGGACTTGTTGGTCGCGGTGAGCCAGATGCCGGCCTCCGAGCCGTCGTTGAGCACGATCCGCTCGGTCAGGCGGAAGCCGAGATAGTCCTCGAAGAACTTGCGGCAGGCGGAGATGTCGGCGGCGAGCCCGTTCCAGTGGTCGAGCCGGCGCACGTTGCAGCCGCGGCCGGGAAAGGCCTGCGCCTGGTTCTTCAGCGCCGGCTTGAGCTCCGGCGGCGCCTCGTACCATTCGGTGTCGTAATAGAGCTCGATGACGTGGCCGTCCGGATCCTTGCAGACGAAGGTCTTGCCGTGGCCGAGATCGCCGTCGGTCCAGCCGACGTCGAAGCCGGAGCCTTTGAGCGCCGCGGCGCGCCGCTCCAGAGCCTGCGGCGAGCGGCAGCGATAAGCGACGTGCTTCATCCCGTTCGTGTCCGACGCGGTGAGCTTGAGCGAATAGCGCTCGTAGTCGTCGTAGCCGCGCAGATAGACGCTGTCGCCCTTTTCGCCGGAAATCGTCATGCCCATGACGTCGACGAAGAAGCGCGCGCTCTTGTCGAAGGTCGGCGTCAGCAGTTCGAGGTGGCCGAGGTGGGCGATGTCGAGGATGGGTTCTTTGGGCAGGGACGTGGTGTTCATGGGCGCTTATTTAGCGCCTGGGCTCGTGCTTGTCTCGCCGTTCCCGCCAGCTGTCGGGGAGGGGGACAGGGCCGATTATTTCCGCCATTCGCGTGAACCTCTCCGCCGGGACACGCGACCAATGGATGTAGCGCAAGCGCGCGACCTGCATATGGAGGAAACCATGATCATCTCGACAAAGAAGCTTTTCACCGCTGTCGCTTTGACCCTGACGATCATCGCCGGCACGACGGCCGCGGCCCAGGCCGGCGGTGGCAGAGCCAACGGGGCCCGCGCCTCGGGCGTGGCCCTTGCCTCCAGCCAGTCCGGCCCGGTTGTGCGGGATCACCGGGGCCAGACCCCGTCCGGGAGCCAGACCTCGAGCTCGGGCTGGAACGGCCAGGTCCGCGATCATCGCACCGGCCACCAGTTCTGCTTCGGCGGATTGTTCGGCGGCACTCAGTGCACGCAGTTGTAGAACGGCTCCGCTGTCGCTGACATATGGCGGGCGGGTCTAGCTTCGGTGCTGCTCCGTCCGTCAGCCGTCGTCCGGGACGGCCGCTTTAACCGGGCTTCGGGCGCCGCGTAAAGGCGAGGACGAAATTGTTGACCGGCATCGGCAGCATATCGGCCAGCGCAAGGCCGCGCGCGCCGGCAAGGGCCGAAAGGTCGCGCGTGTCGCGCACGCCCCATTCGGCGTTGCGGGTGCGCAGGCTCATATCGAACTCGGCATTGCTCGGCGCGGTGTGCGCGCCGTCGCGCATGAACGGGCCGTAGACGAAGAGGCGCCCGCCGGCCGCAAGATGGCGCGCGGCGCCGGCGATCAGGTTCTCCGACACGGCCCAGGGTGAGATGTGCAGGACGTTGATGCACAACATCGCCGTAAGCGGTCCGCCCGGCGTCCAGGTCCAGTCAGGACGGGACAGGTCGATGCATTGCGGCGGCGCGACATTGGCGAGGCCTGCGAAGGCGCGCCATGCCGCGATGCTGGCGAGGTGGCTGCCCTGGAGGTCGCTCGGGTGCCAGGTGAGCTTCGGCGTCCGCGCCGCGAAGGTGACGGCGTGCTGGCCGGTGCCGCTGCCGAGCTCGAGCACCTCGCCGGTTTTCGCCGCGAGAAAGGGCGCAAGCGCCGCCCAGATCGCCTCATGATTGCGGTGGAACGCGGGCGCGTCGAGGCGGCCTTCCTCGGCGGGCGGCATGCCATCCTTGCCGAACTCGACGACGAAGCGGGACATTGCCTGTGGTCAAACTCTCGCCAAAACGGCCCCATGAACCACGGTGAGGCGGTTGCGGTCAAACCTGCCCCAGGCCGGGATGAAAGGCCCGGCTTTCGTTGTTTTTCCAATGGGCTTGCGGCAAGATCGCACAAGGGGAATGCGCGGCCTGACAGCCGCCAAATGCGGCCTCAAGGCCGCCAAACAACGCCGGCCAGAAAAATCGTCGCCGGTAACAGGTCCAGGGAGGACAAATGATGCGCAGGATCTATTCTTTGGCTGCTCTGGCGGCCGCCGTCACGTTTGCCGCCGGCGCGGCGCAGGCGCAGCAGAAGGTCGTCATCGGCATTCCGACCTCGCCGCCGAACGTCGTGCACATGCCGCCGATCGTGGCCAAGGACCTCGGCATCTTCAAGAAGGCCGGCTACGACGTCGAGATCGTCTCGCTCGGCGACGGCACCAAGGTCTATCGCGCGCTGCTCGCGGGCAATATCGACTTCGGCCTGACCCCGGGCGCGCCGACCATCATCGGCACGGCGAACGGCGCATCGGTGAAGGCGCTCTCGGCCAACCTGCCGAAATTCGAGGCGTCGATGGTCGTGCGCGGCGACATCAAGACGATGGCCGACTTGAAGGGCAAGCGCATCGGCATCCAGGAGCCGGGCGGCTTCTCCGACATCCTGAGCCGCAGTGTGCTGCGCTCGGCCAAGCTCGACCCGAAGGAGGTCAACTTCGTCGCCATCGCCAGCGAGGACGTGCCGGCGCTCGTCGCCAATCAGGTCGACACCGCGATCCTGCACGTCGAGCAGGAGATGCTGGCCAAGAGCAAGGTGCCGGACCTGCACGCCGTCGCGCGCATGTGGGAACTGCAGCCGAAGACGCTCTACACCTTCCTGTCGACGACCGAGAAGACGATCAAGGACAAGCCGAAGATGGTCGAGGACATCGTCGCCGGGACCATCGAGGCGACCCGCGTGATGTATTCCGACAAGTCGAAGGTGCTGCCGATCCTCGTCAAGGAGACCGGCTATCCCGCCAAGATCATCGACGAGACTTACGACTTCCTGGTGAAGAACTGCATCTGGGACGCCAATAGCGGCCTCTCGAAGGAGCGCATCGACTTCACCGCCGCGCTGATGACCAAGGTCGGCAACATCAAGCCCGGCAAGACGCCGAAATACGAGGACGTCGTCGACGCGAGCTTCGCCAAGAAGGCGATCGACAAGATGGGCGAATGGAAAGGCCCGGTCTGCCCGACCGCGGCGTTCTGAGACGCGAGTTCCGGCGGGCGCTCTCGAACGGCGCGCCCGCCGGCACGTTTTATAGACGGCGAGACGCCGAACGGCAGGTGATGCGATGACCGTGGTCCACCAGGCACAGCCGGCCGCCGCTGCCGCGCCGAAGCCGCTCGCCGCGCCGCGGCCGGGCTTGCTCGCGAGCAAGGCGCTCTACCGCTACGGATTCACGCTGCTGATCCTGATCGTCTGGGAGCTGACGGGGCCGTACATCGACCCGATCTTCTTCTCCTATCCGTCGAAGATCGCCGTCGCCTTCTACGACCTCACCGTCTCCGGCGATCTCCCGTACTACCTCGGGCAGAGCCTCCAGGTGATGGTGCTGGGCCTCGGTTGCGCGATCGTCGTCGGCATCCCGCTCGGCGTCGCCATGGCGCGCATCCATCGGCTCGACTGGGCGCTCGACCTGCCGCTGAACGCGCTCTATTCGACGCCGACGGTGGCGCTGGTGCCGATCCTGGTCTTGTGGTTCGGCATCTATCTCAAGGCCAAGATCATTGTCGTGTTTTTGTTCGCCGTGTTTCCCGTGCTGATCAACACGTACCAGGGCGTGCGCGAATGCGACAAGAACATGCTCGAGGTCGCGCGCTCGTTCCGTTCGAGCGAACGGGGCGTCTGGCAGGACGTGCTGCTGCCGTTCGCGCTGCCTTACATCGCCGCCGGCGTGCGGCTCGCCATCGGCCGCGGCCTTGTCGGCATGGTCATCGCCGAGTTCTACACGACGATCTCGGGTCTCGGCTTCATGATCACCAAGTACGCGAACGTGTTCGAGATGGACAAGACGCTGGTGCCGGTGTTCGTGCTGATGGTGCTTGGCGTGACGCTGACCGCGGGCCTCAAGCGCCTGGAACGGCGCATCGCGCCGTGGAGCCACGCCAACCGCTGAGCGCGCCTGCCCGTTTCCGTCCCGCATTCCGACGGTTGCACATCCTTCCGCGCGCGAAATCGTGATGGGCGCGCCGGTGGCCGCGCCCGCCGCCGGCGGCTAGCATTTGGCGCGTCCTTCACGGGGGTGGTCATGATACTGGGCCTGTCGCTCACGGCTTTCACCATCGTGCACGTGCTCACCAGCCTTGCCGCCATCGCCGCCGGCGTGGTGGTGCTCGGCATGTTGCGCGCCGAACGGCTGGCCGGATGGTCGGCCGTATTCCTGGCGCTGGCGCTGCTCACCAGCCTCACCGGCTTCCTGTTCCCGATCAAAAGTTTCACGCCGGCGCTGGGCACCGGCCTGATCTCCACCGTGATCCTGCTGGCGGCGCTGTGGGCCCTCTATGGCGGCCATCTCAAGGGCGGCTGGAGGCCGTTCTACGTTCTCTGCGCCGTGGCGGCGCTCTATCTCAACGTCCTGGTGCTGATCGTGCAGGCCTTCCAGAAGGTGCCGCCGCTGCACGGGCTCGCCCCGACCGGCAACGAGCCGCCGGTGCTCATCGTGCAGACGGCGGCGCTCGTCGCCTTCGTCGCCATCGGCTTCCTCGCCTTGCGGCGGTTCCGCCCGCAAGCGCCGGGCTGAGCCGCGAACGCAGAAAGCCGCCGTCGCCGGCGGCCTCCCGCAAGGCGCAGCGCATGCGCCTATTTCAACTGCGTCGAGACGCTGGTGAAGCTGGTGTTGAGGCTGGTGCCAATCGAGGTGACGGCGGCGACGATGACGATCGAGATGCCCGCGGCAATCAGGCCATATTCGATGGCGGTGGCGCCGGACCGGTCTTCGAGAAATGCGACGAGCAAGCGCATCGGGTGGAGCTCCAGGGTTTGCGGCAGCGGATTGCGGTTCAACGATACCGGCCGCGGCCTGAAGAGTTCCCTGTCCTGTCGACGCGGCTTTTATCGAGTAATCGCGCGAATTTCGCCGCGTCTACCGTGAAATTGAAATTTAAATTGCGCGCGACTCGCGCCGTGGCGGGGCCGAAAATGAAGAAGCCGCCGGAGACGGCGGCTTCCACACTCCCGCATTCCGGCCCGCGCTTACTTGAGCTGGGTCGAGATGCTCGAGAACTTGGTGTTCAGCGACGTGCCGATCGTGTTGACCACGGCGATGATGGCGACCGAGATACCGGCGGCGATCAGGCCGTATTCGATGGCAGTCGCACCGGACTCGTTCTTGAGAAACGCGACGATCTTGGACATTCGAGACGCTCCAGGCTTTTTCTCGCTCACGGACGCGAGCGGCATGAACGTACCTACGTCGGGTAAAGAGTTTCTTCTGCGGCTGGTTCGAACTCGACTTAAGAAAATACTACTTTATGGGTCGTGGCATGGCCGCCATGCAATCGCCGGTTAAATTCGGATATGGCCACGTAAGGCCGTCGCAACGAAAAAAGCCGCCGGTGAGGGCGGCTTTTTCCAACCAGCCTCGGGGGCCGATTATTTCAGCTGGGTCGAGATGCTCGAGAACTTGGTGTTCAGCGAGGTGCCGATCGTGTTGACGACGGCGATGATCGCGACCGAGATGCCGGCGGCGATCAGGCCATACTCGATGGCGGTCGCACCGGACTCGTTCTTGAGAAACGCAACAAGCTTGGACATTTGGAACGCTCCAGGAGGATGAGTGCGGTCAAGATACGGCCCGGACGTTAAAAATAGCCTTCGGGATAGGGGCGATTTCACGCGATTGACGCGGTGCAAAAGTCGCCCCCGGGCGGCGCCGGCGCCGAAATCGCGAGGTTTTGAGCGCAATTCCCGACATTGCGGGCCGGACACGCATGACGCGAGTGGCAGTGCAACTCGCGCGTTAACGGCCGGTTAGTCATAAGTGCAAATCGAGGAACCCGGCGCGCCGCGGCCGCCGGGGAGTCTCGCGGCGCGCGTGACGCCTCAGACGTCTTCCGGATTGTCGACGTAGACGAGCCCCGCTTTCGCCAGCGGCTCGCGCATATTGTACATGTCGAGGCCGAGAATACCCGAGGCGAGCTTCTGGCGCTTGGCGTCCTCGTCGTCGAAGCGCTTCTGCGCCTTGGCCGCGGTCTCGGCGACGTACTTCTTCGGCACGACCACGACGCCGTCGTCGTCGGCGACCACCGCGTCGCCCGGCTCGACATAGACCCCGGCGCAGACCACCGGAATGTTCACCGAGCCCAGGGTCGACTTGACCGTGCCTTTCGACGAGATCGCGCGCGACCAGATCGGGAAGCCCATCTCCTTGAGCGCGGCGACGTCGCGGCAGCCGGCGTCGAGAACGACGCCCTTGACGCCGCGCGCCTTCAGCGAGGTGGCGATCAGGTCGCCGATCATGCCGTCGGTGTTATCGGCGGTGCAGCCGAGCACGACGACGTCGCCGGGTTTGCACTGCTCGATTGCGACGTGGAGTATCCAGTTGTCGCCGGGCTGCGCCAGGATGGTCACGGCCGGTCCCGCGATCGAGGCGCCGGCCCAGACCGGGCGCATATAGGGCTTCATCAACTGATAGCGCCCCAGCGCCTCGTGCACGGTCGACGCGCCGAGCTTCTCGAAGACGGCAAGCGCCTTGGCATCGGCGCGCTGGATGTTGCGGACGACGACGTTTTTCATGGTTCTTGTCCTTTGCCTCAGCCCATCGTCTCGGTGACGACGCGCGGGAACAGCGTCTGATAGGCCTCGCCGTAGGTCATCGGGATGCCGGTGTTGCGCGAGCCCTGGATGCCGCGGTTGAGCGCGACGCGCTCGTAGTAGTGCCAGAGGTGTTTCTGCGCCGCGAGGATCTGGAACGCCTTGTATTTGGTCTCCCAGACGTCGTCGATTTTCAGGATCAGGTCCGGCTTGAAGTCGCACTGCTCGGGCTGGTGCGGCTCGAACAGATAGACCGGGGGCGCCGAATACTTGTACTTGGCGCCCGGCTTGTGGCCCATCGCCTGCGCCACGACGCGCGTCTCCTGCGCGAAATGCGCGGCGTTCGGATGGTCGAAGTTGTACGGGTCCTTGAGCGCGTGCGTGAGCACGAAGGCCGGATTGAGCTCGCGGTAGATATCGACCATGCGGTCGAAATGCTGCTCGTTGAGCTTGAGCGGGTAGTCGCCGCAGTCGAAGAACTCGATCTCGGCGCCGAGCAAAGCGGCTGCGCGCTCGGCCTCGTCCTTGCGGCCGGCTTTCACCTTCTCCATCGTCGCGCCGGGCTCCTTCCAGGCGAACTGGCTTTCGCCGCGCTCGCCGTAGGACATGCAGACGATCTTCATCCGGTAGCCCTTCTTCGCGTGCAGGGCGATGGCGCCGCCGGCGCGCCAGACGAAATCGCCGGGATGGGCGGTGACGACGAGCCCGGTCTTCTGCTCCGACATGGATACTCCTTGTTGTCGTTTGGCCGCGGCCTTGCGCCGCGTTTCAGATGCCGCCGCGGTTGACGGTGTCGATTGCCTGCTTGAGCAGGCGGGTGAAGCTTTCGAGATGGCGGCGCATCGCGGCTTCCGCCGCGCCGCCGTCGCTCTTGCAGATGGCGTCGACCACGGCGCGATGCTCGGCGAGCGAGGATTGCGGCCGCCCGGGCAGCAGGATGACGCGGTATTGCAGCCGCACAAGGTGCGACTTCAGCGTATCGAGAATGCGCGCGGCGGTGGCGTTATCGGCGACGCGCTGGATCTCGCGGTGGAGCGCGGCGTTGCACTGGGAGAAGCGGCCGTAGTCCCGCGCGGCAACGGCGGCGCGCATGTCCTGCTCGATTGCGCGCAGCGCCTTGCGATCGGCGGCGGTGGCGCGGGTGGCCGCCTGGCGGGCCACCAGCGCCTCGAGCGCAAGCCGCGTCTCGGCAATCTCCAGCGCCTCGGCGTCCGAGATCGCGCGCACGCGGGCGCCGCGGTTCTTCTCGCGCACGACCAGGCCTTCCTGGTCGAGCATGGCGAGCGCCGTACGCACGTGCGCGCGGTTGACGCGGTAAAGCCCTGCGAGGTCGGCTTCGATCAGCCGCTCGTTCGGCATCAGGCTGCCGCGCGTGATTGCCTCGCGCAGGCGCAAGGTGACGTCGGAGGCGCTTGCAGGGGCGGGACGTCGGGCCATCGCTCACTCAAACAATCTGGCTGACCAAATTGTTGACAATCGGCGTGCGCGGGTCAAGGCTCGCCGCCGCAAATCGCGGTGGACAATCCCGCCGCTCCGGAAGAAAGCGCCCCATGCCCGCCGCCACGACGCTGAAGATCGCCATCGGCGACTATCCCCATACTTTGCCGCTCAAGCGCGGCGAGATTTCTTCGCCCTGGCTCACGCTCGACTTCGTCGAGGTCAAGCCGATGCACACGGCGTTCAAGCCGATGGTGCGGGAGCACGCCTTCGACGCGAGCGAGATGGCACTGGTGACGTATCTGCAAGCGACCGCGCACAAGAAGGGCCTGAAGCTGCTGCCGGCGACGATGCTGGCGCGCTTCCAGCACGGCACCATCCTCTACAATTCAGAGCGCGGCACGCTTCGTCCGAAGGACCTCGCGGGCAAGCGCATCGGCGTGCGTTCCTACAGCCAGACGACGGGCGTGTGGATGCGCGGCATCTTGCAGAACGACTACGGCGTCGATCTCTCCGGCGTCACATGGGTGACATTCGAGGACGGTCACGTCGCCGAAGCGAAAGACCCGCCGGGCGTCGTGCGCGCCAGGGGCGACCTCACCGAAATGCTGCTCGCCGGCGAACTCGATGCCGCAATTTACGGCGCAGCGATGCCGAAGGATGCGCGGCTCAAAAGCGTGGTCGCCGATCCCGACGGCGAGGCGAAGCTTTGGTACGAGAAGCACCGGCTGGTGCCGGTCAACCACATGGTGGTGGTGACCGAGGAACTGGCTCAGGCGAAGCCTGAGACGGTCGCCGAGCTCTATCGTCTGCTCGAGGCGAGCCGCAAGGCGGCGGGGCAGAGCGGGCCGGTCGACACCGCGCCGTTCGGCAAGGAGGCCAACCGCCGCTGCCTCGAACTGCTGATCGGCTACGCCGTGCAGCAGCGGCAGATCCCGCGGGCGCTCTCGGTCGATGAGTTGTGGTGAGGTTCTTCTTATCCCTCCCCCGCTTGCGGGGGAGGGCGGACGCGCGCCAAAGGCGCGTCCACGCGCGTCTTCGACGCGCTATGGCGCGGCGGGTGGGGGGCATGCGCAATTGAGAGTAGACCCCACCCCCGGCGCTACGCTCCGGACCCTCCCCTTTCCGGGGAGGGATTACGAATGGCACCCCCAAAAGCCATAACGGGCAGACCGTCGTCTGCCCGTCACAAGCTCTCTGATGCATACCCAACGCAGGCTCCGGGCCCACGCGGGAAACCAGTTTACGGAGAGCCAGGACCGGAAGACCTGAGCCACGAACACCGCTTGCGCGGCACCCACGTCCCATGTCCGCTCGGCCATGGCGGTCATCTCAGTCCGGCAAGCCGAAGTAAGATGTCCTGTGAGGAAGCTTACGGCAGGGGCGTTCCGGGGCAAGCGATTTCGCCGGGGGCCTGATCGCGGTTGATAACACTGGGGACAATCCGCATGGGTCCGTCCCGCGCGCGCAAGAGCGCCGAGCCTTGGCACGGGCGCGCGGCGCTTTAGAGTATCGGCCGCGACCATGACAGCCGGGAGACAACGCCGATGACCCGCCGTTCCGCCTCAGACCGCCTCGACGAAGCTTTGGCGCGGATCGACGATCCGAAAGGCGAGGGTGCGCGCGCCTGCCTCACCGTCTATCGCGAGGCGGCGCGTGCCGCCGCGGAAGCCGCCGACGCGCGGGCGCGGGCCGGCGTGTCGCTCGGCGACATGGACGGCGCGATCGTCTCGATCAAGGATCTGTTCGACGTCGCCGGCGAGATCACGCGCGCGGGCTCGAAGGTCGTGGCGGAGGAGGGCAAGGCCGCCGCCGCCGACGCGCCGCCGGTGCGCGCCTTGCGCCGCGCGGGGGCGGTGATCGTCGCCAAGACCAACATGAGCGAGTTCGCCTTTTCCGGCATCGGCGCCAATCCGCATTTCGGCACGCCCGGCAATCCGGCCGACCGCAAGCGCGTGCCCGGCGGCTCGTCGTCGGGCGGGGCGGTCGCTGCCGCCGACGGCATGTGCGAAATTTCGATCGGCAGCGACACCGGCGGCTCGACCCGCATCCCGGCGGCGTTCTGCGGCATTGTCGGCTTCAAGCCCAGCCGCCAGCGCATCACGCGCGACGGCGCCTATCCGCTGTCGTTCAGCCTGGACTCGATCGGGCCAATGGCGCGCAGCGTCGCCGATTGCCGCCGCGCCGACGCGGCGATGGCGGGCGAGGAGCGGGCGCCGCTCAAAGCGCCGTCGCTCGGGGACGTACGCATTGCGGTGGCCAAGGGCGCGCCGGTCGAGAACCTCGACGACATCGTCGGCAAGGCCTTCGCGCAGGCGCTGGAGCGGCTGACGAAAGCCGGCGCGCGGCTGCGCGACAAGCCGCTGCCGCTGATCGAGCGCATGATCGAGGTCAACAAGCGCGGCGGCGTGCAGCCGTCGGAAGCCTTCACCGTCAACCGCGACCTGCTAGACCGCCGCGGCGGCGACATCGATCAGAACATCCGCGCCCGCCTCGAGCGCGCGCGGGACGTTTCCGCGGCCGATTACATCTGGATGTGTAACCAGCGCCTGGGACTGGTCGGCGAGATGGACGCCTGGCTGTCTGACGTCGACGTCATCGTCATGCCGACCTGTCCGATCGTCGCGCCGACGCAGGCCGAAGTCGCAGCGCCCGAGGAGTTCGCGCGCAAGAACGCGATGTCGCTGCGAAATACGTCGGTGTGGAATTTCTTCGACTGCTGCGCCATCTCGCTGCCGATTCCCGGCGCGGCCCTGCCGGCGGGCCTGATGCTCGCCGCGCGCTATGGCCACGACCGCGAGCTGTTCGCCATCGGCGCGGCGGCCGAACGCGCGCTCGCGTCGTGATGTTCGACGACTGAAGAGCTCATAACTGTGCCCTCTCCCCTTGTGGGAAAGGGCACATCGGCAGGGGCGCGACAAAACTCACATCGCCCGCAGCATCTCCAGCAGCGCGCGGTGCTGTTTCGCGCCAAGCTTCTGCCTCAGCCCGTCCTCGTGCTGCTCGGCGAGCCGCGTCGCCTCGGCCAGCAGGTTGTCGCCGGCGCGCGTGAGCATCAGGGCGTGACGCCGGCCGTCGGCGGTGGAGGGGCGGCGCTCGGTCAGCCCGCGCTGCTCCAGCCGGTGCAAGAGCCGCACCAGCCGCGCCCGCTCGATGCCGAGCGTCAGGGCAAGCTGCGCCTGCGACAGGCCGGGATTGGCGCCGATCACGACGATGACCGAGAACTGCGCCGGGCTCAAATCGAGCCGCGACAGGCGGCGGATGAAGTCCTGGAACACCCAGACCTGGAGCCGGCGGACGAAATAGCCGAGCCGCTCGTTGAGCACGCCGAGGTCGACGTTGGCCGCCGCCGCGCGCTTGCCGCGCGGCTTGCCGTCTATCCTGCGTGCTGCCGCTGCCGGCGCCATATCCTTCCCGTGCTTTTTTTCGGCCCGCCGCGCGAGCGCCGGCGAGTTGACGAATTTGTTGTCCGGGACAACAATATCCCGCGTCGGGCCGTGGCTGCAATCGCCGCGCGCGGCGGCGGGGGGACGAGGGGTGGGAGCACGGGTCTTCGTCTTCGCGCTTGAGCGTGCCGGCCGCCATCCGGCATCATGAAATAAACGCCCGCAAGGGCCGCCAGGGAGGAATACCAATGAAGCGCAATCCGCAGTCGACCGGCGGCATCAGCCGCCGCAGCTTCTCGGCCGGGCTCGGCGCGGCCGGCCTTCTCGCCGGCGCCGCTCCGTTCAACATCGTGCGCGCGCAGGGCGCGGCCCTGAAGGTCGGCGTGCTGCTGCCGCGCTCGGGCTACCAGGCCGGCATCGGCCAGGACTGCCAGCGCGGCGTCGACATCGCCGGCGGCATCTTGAAGGAGATGGGCCTGCCGGCGCTCCAGATCATGAACGCCGACACCGAGACCAATGTCGACGTCGCCCGCTCGCGCGCCGAGAAGCTGATCGCCGACGGCGCCCAACTCCTGGTCGGCGCCTTCGACAGCGGCCAGTCGACCGCCATCGCGCAGGTCGCCGAGCAGAAGGGCATCCCCTTCGTCATCAACATCGCCGCGGCGCCGCCGATCACCGAGCAGGGCTACAAATTCGTGTTCCGCAACTTCCCGACCGGGCCCATGATCCTGCGCGACGCCTTCCTCAATCAGAAGGCGATCTTCGAGATGACGGGCTCCTCGCCGAAGACCGCGGTGATGATGCACGTCAACGACACTTACGGCATGGCGATCAAGGGCGGCGTCGGGGCGATGTTCCCGAAGTTCGACATGCCCTACAAGATCGTCGAGCAGATCTCCTACGACCCGACGGCGCGCGACCTCTCGGTCGAGGTTGCGAAAGCCAAGGCGACCGGCGCCGAGGTGCTGATCGCGGTCAGCCGCCTGAACGACGCCATCCTGACGACACGCGAACTGGTCAAGCAGCGCTGGAACCCGACGGCGGTGCTCAGCATCGGCCCGGGCTGGTACGAGGACCAGTATCTGAAGACGCTCGGCAAGCTCTCGGACGGGCCGATCAGCCTCGTGCCGTGGTACGACCCGAACAAGCCGCTTTCCGGCAAGCTCGAGGCGGCGCTGGCGAAGGCCTTCCCCGGCATCAGCCTCTCGACCAACCACGTCTACACCTTCGAGGCGCTGCTGATCGCGGCCGACGCCTACAAGCGGGCCGGCACCGCCGACCCGAAGACGCTCGCCGAGGCGATCCGCAAGACCAGCATCACCGGCAATGTCAGCCCCGGCCCCGGCATCATGTTCGACGCCAAGGGTCAGAACGACAAGCTGCAGTGCTCGGCGATCCAGAACCGCGGCGGCAAGCTCGTCACCGTGGCGCCGAAGGCGGCGGCCAATGCCAAGGTCGAATGGCCGCTCAAGCCCTACGACAAGCGCGCGTAAGGAATACGCTGAAGCGGTGCGGCGCGTGCGCTTCACCTCTCCCATAGGGCGAGGTCGACCGCCGAAGCGTAGCGAAGGCGGGCGGGTGAGGGGTTGCGGACGCATTGAGTCCTGAACCTCCTCACCCCATCCCTCTCCCCGGTCGAAGCCGGATTATCCGACTTCGACCGCTCCAAGTGTCGAACTCGGGTAAACCCGAGTTCGGTGGGGAGAGGGGGCGCGCTGAACTCGCGGCACCACCATTAGTCCGTTTAGCGCACCGTCAGGAACGCTCTTGCCCCTCGACCTCTACCTGAATGTCGCCATCGGCGGCGTCTTGACCGGCCTCGTCTACGGGCTGATGGCCCTCGGCCTGTCGGTGATCTTTGGCGTCGTGCGCGTCGTCAACTTCGCCCACGGCGAGATGATGACGATGGCGATGTACGCGGTGGTCACCGTGTTCGCCGCGCTGCATCTCGATCCGCTGGTGATGCTGGTGCCGGTCGCGGTGGCGATGTTCGCCTTCGGCTATCTGGTGCAGGCGAGCCTGATCAACCCGTTCATCACGCGGCCGGAGCACAGCCAGTTCCTGTTGCTGGTCGCGATGGCCACGATCATCGCCAACGTGCTGCTGATCCTGTTCGGGCCCGACGCCAAGACCGTGCAGGTAGCCTACGCCTTCGACAGCTACCAGATCGGTAAGATCATCATCGACGCGACCAAGCTCTATGCCGGCATCGCGGCGATCGTGGTGGCGGCGGCGCTGGTCGCCTTCTTTCACTACACTCCGCTTGGCACCGCGATCCGCGCCTGCGCCGACAATTACACCGGCGCGCAGGTCGTGGGCCTCGACGTCAAGCATCTCTACTCGCTGACCTTCGGCCTGGGAGCTGCCTGCGTCGGCGCCGCCGGCACGATCCTGCTCCTGATCTTCGACGTCACGCCGTCGGCCGGCCCCGCCTACACGCTGCTCGCCTTTGTCATCGTCATCACCGGCGGCCTCGGCTCGATGCCGGGCGCGCTGGTCGGCGGCGTGCTGATCGGATTTACCGAGGCGATGGCGGGGCTTCTGTTCACGCCGTCGGCCAAGAGCATGTTCTCCTTCGCCATCCTGGTGCTGGTGCTGCTGCTGCGGCCGCAGGGCATCATGGGCCGGAGGACGGCATGATCGCGCGGCTCATCGACGGCGTTCCGCCGCGCGCGCTGGTGCTGATGGCGCTGCTGTTCCTGGTTGCGCTCGCCGCGCCGCTCTTCGCCGGCGACTATCTGCTGACCGTGCTGATCCTGATCTTCTATTTCGCCTATACCGGTCAGGCCTGGAACATCATGATGGGCTTTGCCGGGCAGCTCTCGCTCGGCCACGCGCTCTACGTCGGCCTCGGCGCCTACGCGGCGGCGTCGCTGTTCACGCATTTCAGCCTGCCGCCCTGGCTCGGATTGCTGGTAGGCGCGCCGCTCGCAGCGCTCGCCGGCGCCTTCATCGGCTACCTTGCGTTCCGCTTCCGCGTCGGCGGCGTCTACTTCGCCATCCTGACGATTGCGGTGGCGGAATTCGCGCGCGTCGGCTTCGACCATTTCGGCTGGGTCAACTCGTCCTCCGGCCTGTTCCTGCCGGTGAAGCAGTACAGCGGCAACGACGTCTGGCACCTGCGCGGCCAGCCGGTGATGTTCTATTACCTGCTGCTCGCCGCGACGATTGCCGCGCTGGTCGGCTGCCGGATGTTGCTGACGAGCCGCATAGGCTATTTCTGGCTGGCGATCCGCGAGGACGAGGAGGCGGCGCGCGCCGCCGGCATCGACACCTTCCACTACAAGATGCTCGCGGTGGTGATCTCGGCGGCGATGACCTCGTTCGCCGGCGTCATCTACGCCTTCTATTACAACAACCTGTTCCCCGAGCAGGTGTTCAACATCTCGCGCTCGATCGAGATCATCCTGGCGCCGATCGTGGGCGGCATCGGCACCTTGTTCGGCCCGATCCTCGGCGCCTTCATCCTCACGGGGCTCGCCGAGACGCTGACCAGCGCGCTCAACGCCATCGGCGTCGACATCCCGGGCGTCAAGCAGATCTTCTACGGGTTGTGCCTGCTCGCGGTGATCCTGGCGCTGCCGGACGGCGTGTGGCCGTGGCTGTCGCGGCGGCTCGGGTTGAAGGGGCGGGGCCCATGAGCGCGCTCCTCGCGGTCGACAACGTCAGCAAGCGCTTCCGGGGCCTGGTCGCCGTGGACCGTCTCGGCTTCGCGGTCGAGGAGGGCGGCATCTACGCCGTCATCGGCCCGAACGGCGCCGGCAAGACGACCTTGTTCAACATGATCGCCGGCGTCTATGCGCCGGACGGCGGGGCCATCACGTTCGCCGGCGAGCGCATCGACGGGCTCTCGCCCGACCGCATCTGCCGCCGCGGCATCGGCCGCACCTTCCAGATCGTGCGGCCGTTTCCGGCGCTGACGGTGGAGGACAACGTGACGGTCGGCGCGCTGCTCAACCGGCGCCACGTCACCGAGGCGCGCGCGCATGCGCACGAGGTGCTGCGCCGGCTCGACCTCTACGACAGGCGCGAGCAGCGCGCCTCGGCGCTGACGCTGCCCGACCGCAAGCGCCTCGAAGTGGCCCGCGCGCTCGCCACCGGGCCGAAGCTGTTACTGCTCGACGAGGTGATGGCGGGGCTGCGGCCGACCGAGACCGACCGTATGGTCGCGATCCTGCGCACGCTCAACGCCGAGACGGGGCTGACGATCCTGCTGATCGAGCACGTGATGCGCGCGGTGATGGCGCTCGCCTCGCGGATAGTGGTCATGCATCACGGCGCCGAGATCGCGCAGGGCGTGCCGGCCGACGTCGTGCGCGATCCGGCCGTCATTCATTCGTATCTCGGCGCGGAGGACGTTTAATGCTCCGCATCGAGGAACTCGACGTCTTCTACGGCGACGCGCAGGCGCTTGATGACGTGTCGCTTGAGATCGAGGAGGGCGCGATCGTCGCCATCGTCGGCGCCAACGGCGCCGGCAAGACCTCGCTGATCCGCACCATTGCGGGCATGCAAAGGCCCGCGCGCGGCCGCATCCTCTATCGCGGCGCCGACATCGCCGGCTGGCCGAGCCACAAGGTGTGCAACCTCGGCATCGGCCAGGTGGCGGAAGGCCGGCAGGTGTTCCCGTCGCTGACGGTGGCTGAAAATCTATTGACCGGCGCGTTGTTGCCGCGCGCCAAGGCCAGGCGCGATCGCACGCTCGAGAGCGTCTACGCCATGTTCCCGGTGCTGGCCGAGCGGCGCGGCCAGGCGGCCGGCACGCTGTCCGGCGGCGAGCAGCAGATGCTGGCGATCGGCCGCTGCCTGATGGGCGCGCCGGAATTGGTGATGTTTGACGAGCCGTCGCTCGGCCTTGCCCCCGCGATCGTGCAGGCGGTCCTCAAGACCGTGCGCGACTTGAACCGTGACGGGCTCACCTGCGTGTTGGTCGAGCAGAACGTGGCGGTCTCGCTCAAGCTCGCCAGCCACGCCTACGTGCTGGAGAACGGCCGCGTCACGTTGTCCGGCACCGGCGAGACGCTGCTCGGCGACGACCGCGTGCGCCAGGCCTATCTCGGGCTCTAGCCCGCGGCCGCCTGGCGGCGCGGCTTGAGCATGCCGCCCCAGAAGCCGAGATAGGCCTGCGCCTTTTCCGGCGAGAACAGCGCGATGAAGTGGCAGATGTCGGCCAGCATGCCGGCGAACGACAGGTGCCCCTGTGCGGCGCGCAGCTTCTCGCACAGCGCATCGGCCTCGGCGGCGAATTGCGAGCCGGACACCAGCCGCGGGTTGGTCAGGAAACGCTGGAACATTAGCGAGAACCAGTGGTCGGCCATCGTCTGTCGCGCGGCCGGCGCGTGGTCGGGGAAGACGTCGCCGTTGCGGATCAGGATCGCGCCCTCGAAGCCGCACAGGAACCAGTGCAATTTGCTGATCGCCGGATCGAGGCCGGCGGCCTTGTAGAAAGCCATGTCGCGCCGCTGCGCCGACTGCATGTCTTCCCACGGGCCGAAGTCGTAGCCGTAGATCAGCTTCGGCAGGCGGACGAAGCGGCCGTTGAGCAGATAGAGCAGGCAGGTGACCTGGTCGTGATACGACAGGAACAGCGGCATCGCCTGCATGAAATGCAGGATCTTGTCGAGCGTGGCGCGCCGCAGCGGCGAATAGGCCAGCACGTTGGCGCCCGGATAAGCGAGGTAGCCGGCAATGCGCGCGGTGACGTCGGCCGAGTCGATGTTCTGGTAGACGGTCAGCGCCGAGCCCTTCGAGGACTCCACGATGTAGCTGCCGGCGACGCCGATGACGCCCGGATCGCCGCCGTGCTGCCGCAGCAGCGCCGGCAGCGCGGCGATGGCGCGGTCGAAGAACATGTCGTCGTCGGCCAGGCAGAAAACGAAGTCGCCGCGCGCGAGCTGCAGCGTCGCGGAGAAGTTCTCCAGCGGAGTGCACGGTTCGGCGCTGACGATGGTGCAATGGTCGCGGCGGAATTGCGCGATTTGCGCGCGCTTCTGCGCGTTGCCGGAATTGTCGCGCACGATAATCTCGACCGAGGGCCCAGCCCACGAGCACGCTTGCGCGATGCGCGACAACGCCGCCAGGTCGGAGCGGTAGGTCGGGAGCAAAACCGAAAGCTGCACGGCTTCCTGCCAGCGAGTGGCGCATGACGCCACGTTGCGCGTCAGCCGCGATTACTATGCCGGCGTGATTCTGTCGAATCGGGGCGGCAACGGACGGTCAGGGCGCATCGGCGCCGCCACGGCCGCGGCGCCGCCGGCATCGATACATTACATTTTGGACAACTTGCCATACTTCGGTACCGATTCCGCAAGGACGGATTGTGCCCGTCTGATCGGCGTGGGTAGGCATCGGAGCGTGCCGTCGCAACGCGAGTCGCGGCGTCCGCATCGAGGAGACAAGCCCATGTCGAACCGCCTCTCACCGCGAAAGGAAGACTCCTATTCGACGATCCTCTCGCCGGGCGAGGACGCCTACTATGCAAGACTCCAGACGTTGACCGAGGCGTTTCCGCACGACATTCGGCACTACCTCGACCTGTTTCCGGTCTATGCGAGCCGGCGCGCCATCATCCGCCAGCTGGCGCACTACGAGCTGTTCAAGAAGACCGTCGATCTGCCCGGCCATTACGCGGATTTTGGAATCTATTTCGGCAAATCGTATTTCAACTGGCACAAGTTCCTGGAAGTGCTGACGCCGACGGCCACGCACAAGAAGGTCATCGGCTTCGACACCTTCGCGGGATTTACCGGGCTCGCGCCGGAAGACGGTGGCACGGACCTGGCGGTCCAGAAGGTGCCGGGCGGATTCAGCTCGGCAAGTTTTCTCGACGAGTTCCTCGAGTTGCTGGCGCTGCACAATACCGATGCGGTTCTGCCGGTGGAGCGCGGGCAGGTCGTCCGCGGCGACGTCTGCGAGACGCTGCCGAAATGGCTCGGTGACAATCCGGAGGCGCGCTTCTGCCTCATCCATCTCGACGTCGACCTCTACGAGCCGCACACGGTCATTCTCGACCACTGCTGGGATCGCGTCGTGCCGGGCGGCGTCGTCGTCCTCGACGAATATTCGACGCGGCGATGGCCGGGCGCGACCCGGGCCTGGGACGATTTCGCGACGCGGCGGGGCTTGCGCCTCACGCTGAACCGTTTCCCGTGGGCCAATACGCCCGGCGCCTTTATCGTCAAGACGTAGGCCCGCGCCGGCGTAAGGTTCGAGTACTCGAAATGTGGAGCGGCTATCCGCGCACCAGCAGCCCCTGCGGGGCGCAGGTGAGGATGTGCCGCTTCTCGATCGAGAGGTCCTTGCGGAAATCGGCGCCGGTCTTGCTGGCGAGGAAGTCGTCGACCGCGGTCAGCGGGCTGTTGCCCGGTCCCCAGTGGCGCACGACGTTGAATGTCTCGACCGGCGCGAATTCGATGCCGGTATCCATGACCAGGATGGCCGAGCCCTTCGGCACGAAACGGGAATAAAGCCGCAGCTCGTCGAACACGTGGTCGCGCGTGTGGTTGGAATCGAGGATGACCAGCGTCTTGCGCCCGGCCAGCAGCTTGCCGACCTTTTCGACGACGGCCGGGTCGATCGACGAGCCCTGCACGAGGTCGATCATCGGCGCCAGCGCGTGGCTTTCCAGCGCGGCGCGGTTGTGCGGGCGGATGTCGATGTCGACGCCGACCACCTTGCGCGCGACCGGCGTATGCCCGCGCAGGAATTCGCTGTAGCCGAGCGTGGCGAGGATGCTGGCGGAGAGCACGAGCGAGCCGCCGCGGGCGATACCGGTCTCGACCACGGCCTCCGGCTTGTGCCGCCAGATCACCTCCTGCAACGCGCAGACGTCCTGCGGGTCCTGGATGATCGGCAGATCGAGCCACTGGAACATGTATTGGTAGTCGAATTTGCGGCTGGCATTGTGCCAGGCGGCGACCGCCTTGCGGCAATCCGGGTCATTCCAGTTGCGCTCGGCCATCTCGGCGCGCTTGATCGGGAAGTCCATGTCAGTCTCTCAAATTACGCCGGTCACGTGCGGTGGCGCGCGAACAGGGTCAGGCCCTCGCCGAACAGCGAATGCGACCGCAGGAACAGGTCGTGGCGGCCGAAGGAAGCGAGGAATTCCGGAATCTCCAGGTACGACGGCTCGTCGTGCGACAGGTTGAGCAGCACGTCGGCGTTCGTGGTGCGGATGATGTGCTCGGCGCCCTTTAGCGCGGCGAGCTCGGCGCCCTCGATGTGCAGCTTGATCAGAATGCGCTGCGGCCGCGATGCGTACCAGCCGAAGCGCTCTTCGTGGAAGCCGTCCAGCGTGCAGGTCTCGACGACCGTCAAATGCGGGTGTTCGAGCGCCGGCGCCGCGATCAGCCGCGCGGTCAGCAGGCCGCTGGCGACGAAGGCGCCATGGCCGTCGTGGTCCGCCACGGCGCGAGGGTCGAGCAGGGCCTCGGCCTTGGCCCTCTCCTGCCACGCGGCGATGCGCTCGCGGCAGACGGCGTGGCTCTTCGCGTCCGCCTCGAAGGCGGCGATCGTGTCGAAGCCGACGCCGGCGGCGGCGAGCATCTTCACCAGGCCGAAGTCGTAGGAGCCGCAGTCGTAGACGACGTCGTAGTGCGTGCCGGCGCGGCCGAACAGGCGCAGATTGTATTTGTTGTGTTCCGGGCCGACCGGATAGTCGTCCACGAGCGCGCGGCGATAGCGCCACGCCGTGGCGGCGCGGCAGACCTGGCGCGACAGGTCGTCGGTATAGAACTGCGGCAGGCGCGCGAGGCGGCGTTCCGTCTCCGGTGTCGGCGAAAGATTGTGCCAGCCATTGCCGAAGATCGCCGGCGTGAACTCCTCGAACACGTCGTAGACCGGCCGGATGTCGTCCTGGCCGATGGCGGCGAAGATGTCCTTCATCTGCGGCGCCGTCATCTTGTAGGCGCTGGCGAGATAAGTGACGCCGGGCACGCGCCTGTGGCCGCGCAGGCCGCGGATCGGGATACCGTCGAGTTCGCCGGTCTTGACCGAGTCGAGGATGAATTCGGGCCTGGCGATCGCCGCCGGCCAGAGTTGCAGCGCCATGGCGCCGAGCTGGCCGGCGCCGATGAGCGCATGGCGCCGGGTCGCCGGGTCGTCCTTCGGTCTGGCGGCGGGCGCGCTCACGCGTAGAGCTTCTTCAGTGTCTCCTTGTGCCCGTCGAGATTGTCGTGGGTGCAGGCATGCACCTGACCGCAGGAGGCACAGGAGGGATTGGCGCCGAGGCCTTCGTTGAGATGACTCTTGCGCAGCGCGCCAAGCTTGGCGCCGTTCCAGATGCCGAGCAGGCTCTCGGTCGCGACCGATCCGAGGGCGAGATCGCGGTTCCAGTCGACGCAGCACGGGCTGACGATGCCGTCGGCGTTGATCGACAGCGAATAGAACGGATAGGGGCAGAGCTCCTTGTGCACCGTCTCGCGGCCATAGGCGTCGATATCGTCGGCGACCGCGCCGGCGACCGCGAACTGCGGCCACGAGGAGACGGTATTCTCGATATAGATGCCGTCGGAGATCGGCCCGAAGGTGTCGAAGAACTTGCGGTCCTCGCCGAGCGCGTAATCGAGGTTTTGCGCCACGGTCTTGACGTGCAGCTTCATGCCGCCGCGGATCGAGAACAGGTGGCGCACGCTCTCGACGAACCGGTCGTAGTCGAAGCGCACGCGCGCGAAGGAAAGATAGCGCTCGGCGGTGACGCCCTCGATCGACAGCACGACACGGTCGATGCCCGAGGCGACCAGCCGCTCGTTGAAATCCGGCGCGAGCTTCGAGCCGTTACTCGTGGTCTCGACGCGCTCGATCTTCGGCTCCGCCTTGGCGAGCTTCACCATGTCGATGAAGTGCGGGTTGAGCATCGGCTCGCCGTCCTTGAACAACTTCAGCACCTTCAGGCTGCGCTCGAACTTCGAAATGTCGGCGACGATCTTCCCGAACAGGTCGAGCTTCATGAACACCTGGGCGCGGCCGGATTGCTTGATCAGCTTCGGGTCGCCGGTCGGGCAGAACGTGCATTTGAAATTGCACAGCGAGGCCGGGTCGACCTGCATTGAGATCGGGTTGGGCAGCGGCAGGATGTCGCCCAGCGCCTCGCGCGGATAGGCCTTGGGCAGCATGAAAATCTTGCGGCGGTCCATCTCGATGCCCATCGGCAGGTTCCCTCAGGCCGTCAGCTTGTCCAGGTCCGGCGCCATGGCACCGGGTTTCGCCGCGCCGGCGCGCAACCGCGCCAGCGAGCGGTCATTCGGAAAGACGTGCTCGAAATGCGCGAAAGTGCCTTTCGAGGTGGGGTCGTCCGGCGAGACGGTCAGCGTCCAGGGCGTGCCCGGCATGCGCTGCATCGCGGCGTACCAGTGGGCCGGCGTGTCGCCGATCGCGCTTGCGAAGTGGTGCTCGCGCGGCGCCTCCTCCAGCAGCGACTGCCACAGCGCGATGAAGGCGCTGGCGCTGCGCAGCGGCGTGCGCGTCGAGGCCATCATGGCGGCGGCGTTGCGCGACAGCCGGTCGCGCAGGCTGACCGAGGTCAGGAGCGAGCGCAGCAGGTCGACGCAGTGATCGATGGTCTCGCCGACCAGTCCGGTCTCGCCGTCCTGCACGATCGCGGCTTCGGCCGGATTGTTCAGCACCACCGGCACCAGCCCGAGCGACATCGCCTCGACCAGCGCATTCTCCGCCGTGCCGTAGTGATGCGGCTGCAACGGATAGAAGAAGATCTCGGCGTCGGCGAGCGCGGTTGCCGGCGTCGCGGTCTGGCCGCGGAAGCGGATGCGCTGCGGGTGGTTCATCGCCAGCGCGCGCGCCACGACCGGGGTCGACCATTGGCCCCACACCGACACCAGCGGGTCCATGTCGAGCGCGTCGACAACCTCGAAGAAGCCGGGGTTCATTTTGACGAAATCGACGGTGCCGAGATAGGCGAGCTCGGGCAGTCCTTCCGCCGCGCGCTCCGGCAGCCGCGGCGGAAAGCCGAAGCCGCTGCGGATCATGGCGATCTTCTCGCCCGGAATGCCGGCCAGCGACGGAATCGACAGCGACGCCTCGGTGCTGAAGACGAAGCGGCCCGCCTCGGCGATCACTCCGGGCGGCACGACGGGCGCGAACAGGCCGGAAATGTGCGCCCAGAACGAGCTGCGCATCGCCGGAAACGGCGCGCGCGCGAGGCATTCGAGCAGCCGCGGATGATTCCAGAACTCGAACTGGACGATGTCGGCTTCGCGTGCCGCGCGCGCGACGTCGTCGAGGCCGTCGGCGACGCGCACCGTGCCGCCGCAGGCGACGATCAGGTCGGCGTAGCGGCGATCGAGCGGCGCCTCGAGCAGCAAATAGGTCTGCTCGACTTGGGCGCCGAGCGCGGCGCGCAAGGCCGCATGGCCCTTGCCGACGCCACCGCCGAGATGAGGTGCGACGTGCAGGACCTTCATTCGGCAGCCACGGCCGGGAAGGCGGGATTGCCGCCGCCCGGTGGCGGCACGTCGGGATTGAGCGCGACCTGCTTGCGGAACGTGTCGAGCAGCGGGACGCGGTGCGCGTCGATGTTGTCGGGCAGGCAGTGGCTCAGCTGTCCGCAATTGCCGCAGACGCCGTTCTGCCGGCGGCGGCCTTCCAGATGCTGAAGGCGCAGCGCGTTCATGCGCTCGGAATTCCAGATATCCCGCATCGACTCCGTGCGCACGTCGCCGATGACGAGCTTGCGGCCCCAGTCGAGGAAGCAGGACGACACCAGGCCGTCGGCGTTCACCGAATAGCCGTAGAAGATGTAGGGGCAGACGTCGGTCTCGCTGATGTCCTGCTGGTACAGGCCCTTGGTGATGGTGACGCCGGTGTGCTTCTCGATATCGAATTCCGGCCAGCACGGCGCGAAGTTCTCGACGAAGATGCGGTCGCAGTGGTCGCCGAACGTGTCGAAGAATTCGTGGCGCTGCGCCTCTGTGATCAATTCGTTCGGGATCTTGCAGACGATCTCGGTCGCGCCCTTGTTGGCGTAGACCCACTTCACGTTGGCGACGAAGGCCTTGAAATCGAAGTTGAAGCCGGTGAACTGCCGGTAGGTGTCCTCGGTCATGCCGTCGACCGAGATGTTGATCTTGTCGATGCCGGCTTCCAGCACCGGGCCCATGCGCTCGGGCGTCAGGAACGTGCCGTTGGTCGTGGTATCGATGTATTCGATATGCTTCGCCTTGCGCGCGTAGGCGATCATGTCGGCGAGGCGCTTGTTGAGGAAAGGCTCGCCGTCCTTGTACAGGCGCAGCACCTTGATCGGCTCGTCGAACGCGCCGAGGTCGTCGACGATCTTCTGGAACACCTCGAATTTCATCGCGCCCTGGAAGCGGCCGGTCTCCGCGATCATGTCGCGGTGGCCGGTTGGGCAGAAGGTGCATTTGAAATTGCAGGCGCTGGCCGGATCGGCGAACACCACGAACGGCGTCGCCAGCGGAATGACCGTTTCCAGCGCCGTGCGGCCGGAGAGATTTTTGCGAGGTTCGAGACGAGCCTTCATGCGCCTGGATCACCTGCGAGTGACGTGGCGCTGATTCGTACAGGACTATGGTTAACAGGGATTAACCATGGTCATCGCAATTGGAGCGATGCGGGCGGAATTCCGAAGGCTGTCGCGGGCGGGACCCGCTTACTCCACGGGGGCGTGGCGGGCGGAGGCCAGGGCCCGCCGCCGCATCAGAAAATCGAGCGCGGCGACGCGCAGGCTCAAGGGCTGGTCGGGGAAACGGCCGCGTAGCAGCTTGAGCGCCTCGGCGTCGGTGGCCGGGGCAAAGCCCATGACCCAGGCGGCCATGCTCTCGGGCAGGGCGGTCGCGGCCGCGCGGTCGGGTCGGAAGGCTTCGCCCATCGGTGAGGTCCCCCTCGTGCGGCGTTGCCCGGCCTGCCAAGGGTGCGGGCGGATCGTTAACCCGGGGTTAACGGGGCGGCCGGGGCGAAGTTCCACCGGCCCGCAAGGGCACAAAAAAAGGATGCGCCGCGAACGGCGCATCCTGGTATCGCGATAGGGGCTGTTACTTCAGCGGCGGCCCGATGGTCACCGAGAGCTTGCCGACGCCCTCGATCTCGCAATCGAGTTTGTCGCCGGCGACGGTCGCCGCGACGCCGGCCGGCGTGCCGGTCATGATGATGTCGCCCGGCGCGAGCGCCACCATCTCCGACAGATTGGAGATGATCTCCGGCACGTTCCAGATGAGCTGGTTGAGGTCGCCGTCCTGCCGCAGCGTGCCGTTGCACTTGAGCCTGACGTAGCCTTTGGCCGGATGCCCGATCTTTTCGGCCGGCACGATGGCGCCGCACGGCGCCGAGCCGTCGAAGGCCTTGCCGATTTCCCACGGGCGCTTGAGGTCGCGCGAGGCGATCTGCAGGTCGCGGCGGGTGAGGTCGATGCCGACGGCGTAGCCGTAGATGCAGTCATTGGCCTTGGCGACCGGGATGTTGCGCCCGCCCGACTTCAGCGCGACGACGAGCTCGACCTCGTGGTGCATGTCCTTGGTCAGCGACGGGTAGGGCACGGTGCCGCCGTCCGGCACGATCGCGTCGGCGGGCTTGGCGAAGTAGAACGGCGGCAGGCGCTCGTCCTGGCCCATCTCGCGAATGTGCTCGACGTAGTTGCGGCCGACGCACCAGATGCGGCGGACCGGGAAAGTCTTGTTCGTGCCCGCGACGGCGATGGCCGCTTGCGGCGGCGGCGCAATGACGTAGTCGGCGCTCATAGCGAATTTGCCTTTTAGATTGTGGGGATGGTACCTAGCGGCACCGTTTGGCCGCCCCTCCGGTATCGCATAATGCCGGCTCGAACAAGGCAGGACTGCATGACCGGGAACGCGGCGCTGCGCCGATACGGCCCCTGGGCCGCGCTCCTCATCGCGGCCGCGGCGTACTATCCCCGCTTCGCCAAGGACACCGTCGGCATGATCGTCTACCCGCAGGCGGGTGGCTGCGTGCTGCAAGGGGCGTCGCTGCGCACGTGCGCCGAGCCGTTCAGTTACCCGCCGGCCTTTGCCCTGCCTATGGCGCCGTTCGCGCTGATGCCGATGGGCGCGCGAGTTGCCGTCTGGTACGTGATTTCAATCGCCGCGACCGTCGGCTGCTTTGCCCTGTCCGAGAAGCTGGTGCGGCGGCTGCCGCTCGGCCAGTGGTGCGAGACCGAGCTGGTCTGGCTCCGCGTCGCCGCGATTATCGCCAGCAGCAAATTCGTGCTCGCCGTCTATGAATACCAGGCCTACGACATTCTCGCCCTGCTCATCGTCCTCGCGGGGCTGTGGGCGCTCGCCGAGCGGCGCGCGCTGTTGAGCGGCGCGGTGCTGGCGCTGGCGACGGCGATCAAGGCGACGCCACTGGTGTTCCTGCCCTATCTCGTGGTCAAGCGCCGCTATCTGGCGGCGGCCGTGTTCGTCGTGGTCCTCGTCGTGCTGTCGCTCTTGCCCGACGGTTACGCCGCGCTCAAGGGCACGCATCCGCATTACCTGCAAACATGGCTGGGGCAGATCGCCGGCCCGGCGCTGGCGCATCGTTCGAACGATACCGTGTCGTTCTGGGATGCCTGGATGGGCGCCAACAACCTCAATCATTCCTTCCGCGGCATGGTGGCGAGGCTCGTCGCCGGCACCTCGGCGCAAAGCCATGCCGAGCAGATCCTGCGCGCCATCTCCGCGGTCTACATCGCCGCGGTTGGACTCTTGCTGTTGCGCTCGGCCCGGCGCGACGGGTTGATCGCGGTCGACGGTTCGATCCTGGCGATCAGCATGCTGGTGCTGTCGCCGATGACCAGCCGCTATCACTATATTCTCCTGCTGCTGCCCTACATGACCGTGATCGCCATCGCGATCAAGGAGCCGCGCCTGCGCATCGCCGCGAGCCTCGCGGCGGGCGCGAGCTTCGTCATGGCGACTGCGATGTCGAACGATCTTTCGGGGCAATGGCTGACCGAGTGGTCCTACGCCCACAATTTCCTGATCTATAGCGCGCTGGTGCTGTTCGTATTCCTGGCCTGGTGCATCCTGCGCAGGGAGCCGGCCGCGGCGGCAGCCTGATCGGCCCGCCGTCTCACCGCGCGCGCCAGATCGCCATCGTCGAGATCACGTAGTTCCACACCACGCTCATCGCGGCGCCGCCGAGGCCGGCGAACCACCAGGTCTGGTCGTGACCGAACAGCCAGTTGCCGACGCTGAGGTTCGACACCGCGCCGAAGCTCGACACGAGATAGAACATCGCCAGCCCGATGAGGAAATTGACGCCGGTGAGGCGCTGGTCGCGGTAGGTGATCGCGTTGTTGAGCACGAAATTGTTGGCGATCGCGACGGCCGTGGCGAGCGTCTGCGCCCACTGGAATTGCAGGCCGCCGAGCGTCATGCCGGCGGACAGCACGATGAAATGCACGCCGATGCCGACCAGCCCGATGGCGCAGAACGAGACGAAGCGGAGCGACAGCAGGTCGTGCGTCGCCTTCGCCAGCACGAGCCCGACGTAGTCGAGCGCGACGCGGGCATCGAGCTTGCTGGTGCCGCGGTAGCGCGCGGCGAATTGATACGGCATCTCGGCGAGCCGCAGCGACTTGCCGGCGGTCGAGACGATGTCCAGCAGGATCTTGAAGCCTTGCGTGGACAAATTGCGCGCGACGCCCTCGACCACGGTCCGGCGCAGCATGAAGAAGCCGCTCATCGGATCGCTGAGGCCGACGCCGAGCAATTTGTTGGCGAACCGGTTCGACAAGAGGCTGATCCACTTGCGGCCGGTCGAAAAGGACTCCGCGCTGCCGCCGTCCGCGTAGCGCGTGCCGACCACGACGTCGGCCTCGCCGGCGCGCAGCTTCTTCAGCATCGGCAGCAGCAGCCGCTCGTCGTGCTGCAGATCGGCGTCCATCACGGCGGCGTAGCGCGCCTGGCTGGCGAGCATGCCCTCGAGGCAGGCGCCGGACAGGCCGCGGCGGCCGACGCGGCGCAGGCAGCGGATGCGCGGGTCGCTCTCGCCGATCGCGCGGGCGACCTCGGCGGTGCCGTCCGGGGAATCGTCGTCGACGACGATCATCTCCCAGGTCACGTCGGGCAGAGCCTGACGCAGCCGGTCGACCAGGATCGGCAGGTTTTCACGCTCGTTGAAGGTCGGGACGACGATGCTCAGTTCGGGCGCGCCAAAAGGCGCCATCGACGGAGCGATGGCTTCCTCTGCGACGGCGAGGCCATCGCCATTCGACACGTCGAGCAATGCCGGAGCTTCGAACACCGATGAAAACGCTACTGACACATACGGACACAATGCCCGGACGCGGCAGCCCCCTCTGATACCGGACGATACATGTCTTCCTCCCGCATTGAAACGCCATAGTTTCGCGCCGCGGCCCGCGATGTGCACAATCGCGGCGGCGCTCCGGAATTTCACGGTGCTGGACGGTCAAATGGAACAGGGTTACCGGCGTTCCATCGGGCCGCGTTCCGCGGCCGCTCGCGCGGTGCGCCTCACTTGGCCGAGGCCATCGCGATCACCTGCTCGGCGACGTCCTGGTCCTTGAACTGCATGCGGTAGAACGACGTATAACGCCCGTCCTGACGCAGCAGGTCGTCGTGCACGCCGGATTCGACGACGACGCCGTTCTCGATCACGTGAATGCGGTCGGCGTGCACGATGGTGGCGAGGCGGTGCGCGATCACGATGGTGGTGCGGTTCTCGGTCAGGCGGTCGAGCGCCACCTGCACCTGACGTTCGGATTCGGAATCGAGCGCCGCGGTCGCCTCGTCGAGCAGGATGATCGGCGCGTTCTTGATCAGCGCGCGTGCGATCGCGATTCGCTGGCGCTGGCCGCCGGAGAGTTGCAGGCCATGCTCGCCGACCGGCGTGTCGTAGCCTTGCGGGAACGACAGGATGAAGTCGTGCGCGAACGCGGCCTTCGCCGCCGCGACGATCTCCTCCTGGGTCGCGTCCGGCTTGCCGAAGGCGATGTTGTCGCGGATCGTGCCGCGGAACAGAAAGACGTGCTGGCCGACATAGGCGATGGCGCGGCGCAGCGACTGCCGCGACACCGCGGCGGTGTTCTGGCCGTCGATGGTGATGGTGCCGCGGTCGGCCTCGTAGAACCGCAGCAGCAGATTGAGAATCGTCGACTTGCCGCCGCCGGACGGCCCGACCAGCGCGGTGACCCGGCCCGGCTCGGCGGCGAAGCTCAAGCCGCGCAGCACGGGTTCGTCGGGACGATAGGCGAAATAGACGCCGGAGAAGTCGATGCCGGCGCGGTCGACCTTGAGCGGCGGCTTGTCGTCCTCGCGCGGCTCGGTCGCGGGCGAGTCGAGCACATCGAACAAAGTGCGCACGTTCACGAGCGCGCTGCCGAGCTCGATATTGAGGCGCGCGAGGCGCTTGGCCGGCTGGTTGGCGAGCAGGAAGGCGGTGATGAAGGAGATCAGCTCGCCCGGCGTTGCTCCGAGTACGATGGTGCGGTAGCCGCCATAGACGACGCCGATCGCCACCGCGATGCCGCCGAGCGTCTCCATCAGCGGGCTCGAGCGGTTCGCCACCCGCGCCATCTTGTTCGACTCGCGCTCCACCTCGCGCACATTCTCGGTGAAGCGCACGTGCATCGCCTCCTCGAGCGTGAAGGCCTTGACCACGGTGATGCCCTGGATCGTCTCCTGCATCGTCTCGAGGATGCGCGTGCCGCCGGTGAACTGCGCGCGCGCGATCGCGCGGATGCGGCGGATCATCTTGCGAAGCACCAGCATCGCCGGCGGGACAACGACGAAGCAGATCGTCGCCATCATCGGGTCCTGCACAAACATCACGATGACGAGGCCGACGACGGTGAGGAAATCGCGGCCGAGCGCGGTGACGAGCTGGTTGAGCACCTGGTTCGCGGCCATCGCGCCGGTCTGCAGGCGCGCGGCGAACTCGGACGAATGGCGGTCGGAGAAGAAACTGATGCGCTCGGTCAGGAGCTTGTCAAACAACCGGCGCTGATTCTCGGCGACGACGCTGTTGCCGATGCGCGCGAGGATGGTCATGTGGCCGTAGTCGGCGAGGCCCTTGACCAGGAAGATGACCATCGTCGCGATGCCGAGCATGACGATGGTGCGGAACTGGCGGTCGAGATAGGCGGTGTTGACGAAGTCGCTGATCAGGTAGGCCGGCAGCGCGGTGCAGCCGGCCGCGACCGCCATCAGCGTGAAGGCGACCGCGTATAGCGGCCAGCGCGCGAGCCCCTGCTCGAGCAGCAGCCGCCGGATCATGGCGACCGTGCCGTAGCGCGCGTCGTCGGAGGCCGGCAGGATATGGTCGGTCATCTGCCCTCGGTCGGGCTCGTGCGATCAGCACGCGACATCGCGGGCACGAGCAAGCGTCTCCTTGCCCCCCGGCGCGGACATTTTCAAGCAAAATCAGGCAAAAACAGGGGCTTTGCACCGCCCTGCGGAGCGCCTTACGCGGCGGCGGTCGCGTGTTTTGCGGCGAGCGTGCGCTCCCAGGCGAGCGCGTGCGTCACGATGGTGTCGAGATCCTGGAACTTCGGCCGCCAATCAAGCGTGGCGTGGATGCGCTCGACATTCGCGACGAGCGCGACCGGGTCGCCGTCGCGTCGCGGCGCGATGTCGACCCTGAAGTCGACGCCGCTGACGCGTTTGACCGAATTGATCACCTCGAACACCGAGGCACCGCGGCCGTAGCCGCAATTGAAGGTCGCGCTGGCGCCGCCGGCGCGCAGATGCGCGAGCGCGGCCGAATGCGCCGCGGCGAGATCGCTGACATGGATGTAGTCGCGCAGGCAGGTGCCGTCCGGCGTCGGATAGTCGGTGCCGTAGACGTCGATCCGCGCGCGCTTGCCGAGCGCGGCCTCGCACGCGACCTTGATGAGGTGCGTCGCCTGCGGCGTCGACTGGCCGGTGCGGCCCTTCGGGTCGGCGCCGGCGACGTTGAAATAGCGCAGCACGACGAAGCGCAGGCCGTGCGCGCGCGCGGCGTCGTGCAGCATGATCTCCGACATGAGCTTCGAGGTGCCGTAGGGCGAGATAGGCGCGGTCGGCGCATCCTCGCGCACCGGCGTCTGCTCGGCATTGCCGTAGACCGCCGCGGTCGAGGAAAAGATGAACTGGCGCACGCCGCATTCGATCGCGACGTCGACGAGATTGCAGGTGTTGAGCGTGTTGTTGCGGTAGTAGCCGAGCGGATCGGCGACCGAATCCGGCACCACGATCGAGGCGGCGAAATGGATGGTGGCGGTGACACCGTGCTGGCGCAGGGTGCGCGCGACCAGATCGCGGTCGCCGGTCGAGCCGACGACGACCGGCACGTTCGCCGGCACGAGGAAGCGGAACCCGGTGGTCAGGTTGTCGAGAACGACCACCCGTTCGCCGCGGCCCACGAGCTCGTGCACCATGTGGCTGCCGATATAGCCGGCGCCGCCTGTCACCAGGACCGTCATGCCCTCGCGCTCCGTCCGAATCCGCGGACGTTGTGCGCCCGAAGCTGCAAACGACAGGTTAGGACGGTGCCGGAAAGCCGCCATTCGGTAGTCCAGCCTTAACGAAGCGTTATGGAATTAGGTCGATTCCGCCTGTATAGGGTCGCGAACCGCGCCATGGCCGACATTCTTTTCATCAAGACCTCCTCCCTCGGGGACGTCATCCACCACATGCCGGCGCTGACGGACGCGCGGGCGCACCTGCCGGGTGCGCACTTTTCCTGGCTGGTGGAGGAGGCCTTTGCGCCGCTTTCCGCCCTGCACCCGGCCGTCGACGCGGTGGTGCCGGTCGCGTGGCGGCGCTGGCGCAAGTCGCTCGCCGCGCCGGCGACCATGCGCGAGATCGGCGCCAGTCTGCGGGCCATCCACGCCCCCCATTACGACGAGATCGTCGACAGCCAGGGGCTGCTGCGCTCGGCGCTGATCGCGCGGGTGGCGCGCGGCCGCCGTCACGGCTACGGCGGCGGCAGCATCCGCGAGCCGCTCGCCGCGGCCTTCTATGACGTGCGCCATAAAGTCAGCCGCGCCCTGCACGCCGTCGAGCGCAACCGCATCCTCACCGGGCTCGCGCTCGGCTATGTGCCGCGGGGCGCGCCGGATTTCGGCCTCGACCGCGCCCGGTTTCGCGGTTCCGGGCCGCGCTACGCCGTGCTCCTGCACGCCACTGCACGCCCGGAAAAAGAATGGCCCGAAGCCGACTGGATCGCACTCGGCAATGCGCTCGCGCGTGACGGCTACGATCTCGTATTGCCCTGGGGCTCGCATGCGGAAAAGGCGCGGGCCGATCGCATGGCGGCGGTGCTGCCGAAGAGCCGCGTGCCCGAGCGTCAGCCGCTCGACAGCGTGGCGCGGCTGATGGCCAACGCCGAGCTCGTCATCGGCGTCGACACCGGATTGATGCATCTCGCCGCCGCGCTCGGCGTGCCGCTGGTGGCGATCTTCACGGGCAGTAAGCCGGAGCTGACGGGCCCGGTCGGCCGCGGGGCGATGACCGTGCTCGGCGCGCACGGTGCGCCGCCGACGCTCGGCGAGGTTCAGGACGCTGTGGCGAAGCTGCCGCGGTGAGCGGCCTCAGGCCGCGCCGGCGCGCAGCAGGTCGTGGATGTGCAGGACGCCGACGGGCTTGCCCGCCTCGATCGCGAACAGCGCGGTCACCTTCATCGAATTGAGAAGCTCCAGCGTCTCGCTGATGAGCTGGTCCGGCCGCACCGTCTTCGGCTTGCGCGTCATCACCTCGTCGACCTTGGCCTCGAGCAGGTTGCTGCTCATGTGCCGGCGCAGGTCGCCGTCGGTGATGATGCCGACGAGCAGGCCTTCGGCATCGACGATGCCGACGCAGCCGAAGCCCTTGCGGCTCATCTCGATCAGCGCCTCCGACATGCGCGAGCCGAGCGGCGTCAGCGGAATCTCACGGCCCGCGTGCATCAGGTCGCGCACGGTCTTGAGCAGCGCGCCGAGCTTGCCGCCAGGGTGCAGCAGGCCGAAGTCGATGGCCGTGAAGCCGCGGCTCTCGAGCAGAGTGATCGCCAGCGCGTCGCCGAGCGCGAGCTGCATCAGCGACGAGGTGGTCGGTGCCAGATTGTGCGGGCAGGCCTCGCGCGCCTGCGGCATCGCCAGCACGACGTCGGCCGTCTTGCCGAGCGTGGAGTCGGCGTTCGCCGTCATGGCGATCAGGCCGATGCGGTAGCGGCGCGAATAATCGGTGAGGTTCTTCAATTCCGCCGTCTCGCCCGACCAGGACAGGGCGAGGATGACGTCGGACTTGGTGATCATGCCGAGGTCGCCGTGGCTTGCTTCGGCTGGATGCACGAACAGAGCCGGCGTGCCGGTCGAGGCCAGCGTCGAGGCGATCTTGGCGCCGACATGGCCCGACTTGCCCATGCCGGTGACGATGACGCGGCCCTCGACGCCGCGGATCATCTCGACCGCCGCGACGAAGGAGGCGGACAGCCCGTCGCGCAGCGCGGCGATCAGCGCGTCGACGCCGTCGCGCTCCGCCTCGAGCGTGCGCAAGGCGCTGCCGATGGTGTCGGGCGCGCGCATGTCATCGGTCGGCTGCGGTTTCGCCATCAACAAGTTCCCGGATCGTTCCTTTTGGCGGTGATAGCACGCTTGGGTGAAGGGCGTCAGGGCATCGTGTAGCCCCGCCAACACCTTGCACGCCCGGCGGGGCGGATCCGGGCTTCTTCCTTTACCTCATTCCGGTTGTGGACTGTAGACGGCTGCAATCGCCGCTTGACCCCGCGGCCACCATCGGAAAATCTTACGCCGGTACCAGAACGTGGAGAGACGAATGCAGGAACCGACCGCGCGCTGGTATGTGGTGCAGACCCAGCCACGCGCCGAACCCAAGGCGGTCGTCAATCTCGCGCGCCAGGGTTTCGAGACCTACATGCCGCGCTTCCTCAAACGCCGGCGGCACGCGCACCGGATCGAGACGATCGAGGCGCCGCTGTTCCCGCGTTATCTGTTCGTGCGCGTCGACCTCGCGAGCCAGCGCTGGCGCTGCATCCACTCGACGGTCGGTGTGTCGCGGCTCGTGTGCAATGGCGACGAGCCGGCGGCAGTCTCCGATGCCATCGTCGGCGGCCTGAGGGCGCGGGAAGGCGAGGACGGCCTGGTGCGGCTCGCGCCGCGCCGGCGCTTCGCACAGGGCGAGCCGGTGCGCGTGATCGACGGCGCGCTGGCCTCCTGCCTCGGCCTCTACGAGGGCATGGCCGACGGCGACCGGGTCGCCGTGCTGCTCGATCTTCTCGGCCGCAAGGTGCGCGTCGTCATCGACGACCTGTCGATCGTCGCCGCCTGACCTTCAGCGCGGTTCGGCCAGCGCGGCGCGCGTGGCGGCCAGGACGCGCTCCACCGACACGTCGGCAGTGCGGTGATGGGCGACGGCGTCGTTGCCCCGCGTGCGGGCGCGGCGGCGCGCCTCCGGCTCGTTCTCGGGCTCGAGGATGGCGGAGACGGGATTGAGCGGCCGCCAGTGCCAGGGACTGGTCGGGCCGAAGATGGCGACCGTCGGTGTGTCGAGGGCCGCGGAGACGTGCATCAGGCCGGAATCGTTGGTCACCGATGCGTTTGCCGCTGCAAGTGCAAGAACGGCGGTCCGCAAATCCGCGCCGGTGAGATCCCGCGCCAGCGGTCCCGCCGCCTCGGCGATCCGGCGTGCGATCGGCCTCTCGGCCGGCCCGCCGAGCACCCAGACCGCAGCGCCGTCCTGTGTCAGGGCCTTGGCCAAGGCGGCGTAGTGCTCCGGCGGCCAGGCCTTGCCGGCGCCGACCGCGCCCGGGGACAGGGTCACCACCGGCCGGGAGGCCGATGCGAGGCCATTACGCGCCCGCCAGACGTCCAGTTCGGCGGCCGGCACCACCAGTTCCGGCAGCGGCCAATTGACCGGCAGCGGCGCGCCCTTGGCGAGGGCCAGGGCACCCATCTGGTCGATCATGCGCGGCAATTTGCGCTCGCCGAGGCGCACGTCGTTGAGCAGCCCGAGCCGCACCTCGCCGAAGAAACCGCTGCGCCGGGGGATGCCGGCGAGCCAAGGGGCGAGCGCCGCCTTCCACTTGCGCGACATGACCAGCGCCTGGCCGTAACCGCCCGAACGCAGAGCGCGGGCGAGCTCGACCTGTTGCGCAAGGCCCAGCCGGCGGCGCGGGATGTCCGCGACGATCGCCCGACGCACGCCGGGCATGTAGTCGGCCAGCGGCGCGCAGAGCGTCGAGGAGACGATATCCACAGGCCGGGCGGGGTCGGCGAGGCGCAGCAGCTTCACCACCGAATGGCAGCGGACGAAGTCACCGATCCACACATAGGGGATGATCACGATCGGCCGGGCGGCCGCAGGCGTCTTTCCGCTCATCTCGTGCTCGCCCGTCGTCCCGCTTTCCCGTGGTAGACAAAAGACTTAGCCCGGCCCCCGCGGCCGGGTCCAGCCCTTAACCGGGCCACCGCGCCGTCATTGCACCGATCCGCCGACTGGGGCAAAGGGAGGGGGCGGGCGGGTTCTCCAGAGGCAGGCATGTTCCTCGTTACCGGCGGCGCCGGATTCATCGGTTCGAACATCGTCGCCAGCCTCGAGGAGGCGGGCGCCGCCGATGTCGCCGTCAACGACTGGCTGGGCGTGGGCGACGTCAAATGGCGCAACCTCGCCAAGCGCCGCATCGCCGACTTCGTGCCGCCGGCGGAGCTTGCCCGCTGGCTCGACGGCCGCAAGCTTGACGCCGTCATCCACATGGGCGCCATCTCCGACACCACCGCCACCGACGGCGACGCGGTGATGGACAACAATTTCCGCCTGTCGCTCAGGCTCCTCGACTGGTGCACGCAGACGCGCACGCCGTTCATCTACGCCTCGTCGGCCGCGACCTACGGCAACGGCGAGCAGGGCTTCGCCGACGACGTCTCCCCCGCCGCCCTGCGCGCGCTGCGGCCGATGAACCTCTACGGCTGGAGCAAGCATCTGTTCGACCAGGCGCTGATCGCGCGGCACGTCAACAAGCAGCCGCTGCCGCCGCGCTGGGTCGGCCTGAAGTTCTTCAACGTCTATGGCCCGAACGAGTACCACAAGGGCCACATGGCGAGCGTGCTCGCCAAGGTGTTCGACGGCGCCAAGGCGGGACAGCCGGTGCGGCTGTTCAAGTCGCACAAAGGCGGCATCGCCGACGGCGAGCAGCGGCGCGATTTCATTTATGTCGACGATGCGGTCGCCGTGCTGCGCTGGCTGCTGGAGCGCGGCAGCGCCAACGGCATCTTCAATGTCGGCACCGGCAAGGCCGAGAGCTTCCGCGACATGATCACCGCGATGTTCACGGCGATGAAGCGCGCGCCGAACATCGAATACGTCGACATGCCCGAAGCGATCCGCGGCCAGTACCAGTATTTCACGCAGGCCTCGACCGATAACCTGCGCCGCGCCGGCTTCGACGGCCAGTTCACGCCGCTCAATAACGCCGTTGCGCGCTACGTCACGGACTATCTGGATCAGCAGGACCGGTATCGCTGATGTTCGATTTCGACAGGCATCTCGCGGACCTCGCCGGCCAGACGGTGCTCGTGGTGGGCGACCTGATGCTCGACGAGTTTGTCTACGGCGAGGTTTCGCGCATCTCGCCGGAGGCGCCGACGCCGGTGATCGCCTGCAAGCGCAGCGAAGTGATGGTCGGCGGCGCCGGCAACGTCGCGCGCAACCTCGTCTCGCTCGGCGCGGCTTGCGTCTTTATCGGCGTGACCGGCGACGACGACGCCGGGCGCGCGCTGGCCGCTGCGCTCGCCCGCCAGCCGTTGATCGAGGCACATCTTGTCGTCGACCGCGCGCGGCAGACGACGCGCAAGGTGCGCTTCGTGTCGGAGCACCACTCGGTGCACATGCTGCGCGCCGACTGGGAGCACGCCGGCCCGATCGACGCCGCCGCCGAGGACAAGGTGATCGCGCACGTGCGCAAGGCGCTGCCGCGCGCCGGCGCTGTGGTGCTCTCCGACTACGCCAAGGGCGCGCTGACGCCACGCGTCGTGCGCGCGGTCATCGCCGCGGCGAACGAGGCGGGCAAGCCGGTCGTGGTCGATCCGAAGGGACGGGATTACACGATCTACAAGGGCGCGACGCTCATCACGCCGAACCGCCAGGAACTTGCCGACGCGACGCACACGGCCGCCAATTCCGACGCCGAGGTCGCCCGCGCAGCAGCCGGCTTGCGCACGGCGCTCGGCGCCCGCGCCGTGCTGGTCACGCGCAGCGAGGCGGGCATGACGCTGGCCGGCGAAGGCGCGCCCGTGCACGTGCCGGCCTATCCGGTGCGCGTGCGCGACGTCTCCGGCGCCGGCGACACGGTGGTTGCGGTGCTCTCGGCCATGCTGGCGATGAAGGCGGATTTCGAATCGGCGATGCGCGCGGCCAACGCCGCCGCCGCTGTCGTGGTCGGCAAGCGCGGCACCGCGACGCTCACCGTTGCCGAACTGCGCTCGCGCATCCTGCCGGCATCGACATTGGCGCCGGAAGAAAAGATCGTGTTCGACTGGGCCGTGCTCGACGAACACCTCGCCGACTGGAAGCGGCAGGGCCTGCGCGTCGGCTTCACCAATGGCTGTTTCGACCTCCTGCACCCCGGACATGTGCGCCTGCTTGCCGCCGCGCGCGCGGCCTGCGACCGGCTGGTGCTGGGCTTGAACAGCGACGCCTCGGTGACGCGGCTGAAAGGGCAGGGCCGCCCGGTGCAGGATGTTCATGCGCGGGCGGAAGTTCTGGCTGCGCTCGAGGCGGTCGATCTCGTCGTCGTGTTCGAGGAGGACACGCCGCTTGAGCTCATCCGCCGCATCAACCCGACGGTGCTGGTCAAGGGCGGCGACTACACGCGCGAGACCGTGGTCGGCCACGAGATCGTCGAACAGTTTGGCGGCGAGGTGGTGCTGGTCGACCTCGTGCCGGGCCACTCGACGACGGCGATGGTCGAGAAGTCGCGGCGCGCGAAGACGGACTAGCGCCGATCAGCGCGCCGCCAGCCGCGGCAATAGCACCGCGATCAGCCGTTCCGGCGAAATGTCGCGCATGGCCCGGCGCTGCGACGGGTCGTCGGACGCGTTCACGACGTGGATGTGCCGGCTGTATTGCAGCGGCGGCGTCGGTCCGAACAGGCCGTAGGCTTCGGTACCGACGGCGGCGGCGAGGTTCAGTCCTCCGGAATCGGCGCCGGCGAACAGATCGGCGCGCTTGACGAGCGCCGCCGCCATCATGACTGGCAGGTCGCAGGCGTTGACCGCCTTGCTGCCCGACTCCGCGATGATGCGGTCGGCCCGCGCGCGCCAGGAGGCGCCGCCGATCACGATCATCGTCGCGCGCGACGCCTGCGCCAGCCGCCGCAAGAGCGTGCGCCAATGCTCGTCCGGCCAGTCCTTGTCGGGATGCGATGCGCCGAGGCCGAGGACGAGCCATGGCCGGGGCAGGGCGCCGAAGCGGGCATCTATCTCCGAGAGCAAATCCGCGGGCACGGCAAGGTCAGGCTCGGTCGACGGCAGGTCGAGATGCTCGCTCACCATCAGCTGCTTGAGCCATCCGATCGGATGCTCGTGAAAATATTTCCGGTCGATGCCGCCATTGGTGATCCAGGCGCGTTGCGCACCGAGACCGATGCCGATGCGTTCGGGAATCCCCGCGAGCCATGCCGCGACGGCGGGGCGTGTCGTGCGATCGAGGATGTAGACGCGGCGGAACCTGTTGCGCCGTAGAAGTCGGGCAAGGCGCACAAGATTGACCCCGCGCGCGAGCTCGTTGCCGCCGTGCGTGAAGTACAGCACCTCCGCGACCGCCGGCTCGGCCACCAGCAGCTCGCGGGCAAGGCTGCTCGGCGGCGCGAGGAAGGTCGCCTTTCCGCCCGGCGCGGCGGCGCCGATCGCGCGCACGAAGGGGAGGTGCCAGAGCGTGTCGCCGATGCCGGGCTTGACCTGGATGACGGCGAAAGGGCTGCTCACGGCGTCGACTCCCAAGGCCGCCCGGATTTGAAAGAGCAGGGCACGCCGTTCAAGGTCGGCCGGGCCGCCGCAACGGCTTCGATGCCGGCGGTTGCCATTGCTGCGTCTGCTCGTATTTTTTGGCGTAGCGGTAGAACGTGCCCTCGAAATTGCCGAAGGCGATGACGAAGCCGGCCCAGCCGTCGATGAAGCCGCGCTTGAACACGTAGTGCTTGATGAACGACCACAGGCCGTGGCCGAAGGCGCTCGTCATGCCGACGTGCTTGCCGGCAAGCTTCGGCACGCCGAGCGAGGAGTAGCGGTTCATCTTGCGGATGACTTCGTCGAGGTCGCGGAAGGGGAACTGCCAGATCGCGGTCCTCAAGGCGCCGATCGGCTTGCCGCTGAGGTTCTCGTAGCCCTCGTGCACCGGCTCGAGCGTGTAGCGCATCGCGCCCTTGCGGAAGAGCTGCGGCTGGCGAAAGTTCGGATACCAGCCCGAACCGCGGATCCAGCGGCCCATCATGTAGCTCCGCCGCGGCACGTTGTAGACGTCGTGCTGCGGCGTGCCGGCGAGCAGCGCCAGGATTTCGTCGCGCACCTCTTCGGTGCAGCGCTCGTCGGAATCGAGGCTGAAGATCCAGTCGTGGGTGCAGTGCTCCAGCGCGCGGTTGCGCAGGTCGCCGAATCCCTTGAATTCGACATTGACGACGCGCGCGCCGAGGGCGGTGGCGATTTCGGCGGTGCGGTCGGTGCTGAACGAATCGACGACCAGCACCTCGTCGGCCCAGAGCACGCTGGATACCGCGGCCTCGATCTTCTCGGCCTCGTTAAAGCTGAGGATGTAGGCTGTGATCTTCTGCATTGCAGTCCGCGGCGAAGGTGCCTGGAAGGCCTAGCAAATTGCCCGGCGCGGTAAAACTCGGGGCTGCCGCGGCGGGGCAATCGGGCGCCTGTTGCGATGGTCCGCTGCCCGGGCCGGGGGAGCGCCGGAATCGTCGAGTATGTAGCCCAAACGTATAAGTACAAGCATTAGAACTATCCAATGCGTAATTACACGCAACTTTTAAGAATCCCATTGATTTATGTTATACTTCCGATAGAAGCAGGCCAACAGCTAGGACGCTTCCATCATGGTCGATCAGCTTCTCGCGCCGAGTGCGGCGAGCAGTCCCGCTGCCAAAGTCAAATGTCCGTATTGCTTGTCGGGCTCAAAGTTCTACTTGCGCGCATCTGACGTGAATCGCAGCGTTTCCGACGACAAATGGGACCTATACAGGTGCACCGGTTGTGGGCTGTTTTTCAATCCGAAGCCGCCGCGTGACCTCTCCACTTTCTATACGAGCGACTATCATCCGGCGGTCAACGGCGCGGGTGAACTGCGCGATCCGCTGAACCTTTACGCGTATCGCGTCCAGATTGTCCAACGGTTCAAGGACGCTGGTTCCCTGATGGATATCGGGGCCTCTTCGGGCGTTTTTGCAGGTCACGCAAAGCGCGCCGGATTCGACGTCTCGGCCATCGAAATGGATGCCGACAGCGTAAGGACCCTGAACGAGCACGTCGGTGTTCGCGCCATCCAGAGCGCCAACCCTGCCGAGGTCCTCACGCGGGAAGAGCGCAAGTACGACGTCATCACCCTGTGGCATTCGATCGAGCACATGCCGAACCCGTGGGCGGTTCTCGACACAAGCATGCTGCATCTGGCGCCCGGCGGCATTCTGGTGCTGGCGACGCCGAATCCGCTGGCCTTGCAGGCGCGCATCATGCGGGGGCTTTGGCCGCACTTCGACCTGCCAAGGCACCTGTATCTGTTTCCAATCGACTGGATGCGCGCCTACGCATCGAATCGGGCGCTGAAGGTCGAAATGCTGACGACCCGGGATCGCACGAGCTATTTTCTCGGGGTAGGGTCCTGGCGGGCAACGATGACACGCTCCGTCAACGGCAAAGCCGTGAAACTGCCTGCCAGCCTGCTCGGCCTGGGCGTCGGCGCTATTGCGTCATTGTTCGAAAGCCGCGAAGGATATGGCGCTGCCTACACGGCAGTGTTCCGGCGAACGTGACGCCCCGGGCGCGCGTCCGCCGGAGTGTTGGCGCCTCGAACCGCATCGATGAATGTCCCTGCTCCATAAATTGAGGGCACCCGGCTCGCTGACGGTGAACGTCCTGTCGGGGGCATTCGCCAATCTTGGCACCGCGGCGATTCATCTCGTCTTCACCGGCGCGTGCGCGTTCTTTCTCGGGCCTGAGGCGTTCGGCATCGTCGCCTTCAGCACGACGGTGTTGCTGACCGTCGTATTCCTGAACCAGTTCACGACGCCGGTCGTCGTCCGCACGCTCGCCGCGCAAGGGAGCGACCCTGAAGGCATTATCGGCGGCTGGCAGGTTTTGCGCAGTTTCGAGCTGGTGTCGGTCGGGACCGGAATTGCGATCGGCATACTCATCGCGGCCGGCGCCCCTTTGCTCGCCCGCTACGGCCTCAAGGGCAACCATGTCTCGCAGCAGACCGTGCTGTGGTCGGTGCAACTGATCGGCCTCCAGATCGCGTGCCAATGGCCGTCCTATTTCTACCGGGCCGGATTCGTCGGCCTCGCCCGTCAGGATGTCTTTGCGTCGATCGCCGTTCCTTTCGCCGCCTTGCAGTCCGGCGGGGCGCTGCTGTTGCTGTGGCTGGTTTCGCCCGATCTCCTGCTGCTGTTCTGCTGGCTGGCGGCGACCTCGTTGGCGTATTCGCTGGTCCTGCGGGTGCTGCTGCTGCGGCATATGCCGCCGGCTCCGGAGAAGATCGGGCGTAACTGGAAGACCCCGTCGTCCGTCTGGCGCTTCAGTGCCGGAACGCTGGTTATCGGTCTGGGCGCATCGCTTCTGACGCAGACCGACAAGCTGGTCATTTCGACCTTCGTGCCGTTGTCGGTGTTCTCGGCCTATTCGCTTGCGTCCATGCTCGCGGTTCAGGTCGTCACCGTCGTTGCGTCGCCGCTGACGGTGTCGCTTCTGCCGCGGTTTTCCGCGCTGTTCAGTTCGGCCGAGCAGCGCACGCTTGCCGCCGAATATCACCGCTGGACCCAGCTATTGATGGTCATCATGCTGCCGGTGCTGGGCGTGCTGTTCGCGTTCGGCGATCCGGTTCTGAAACTGTGGCTCGGCGCGCAGTCCCCGCTTGTTCCGCTGTCGTCGCAATTCCTGCCGGTCCTGAGCATCGGCACGATGTTCAGCATCATGATGATCCCGCCGTACCTGCTGCAGATGTCGGTCGGCTGGTCGTCCCTGCTCGCCGGCTTCAACGTGTGCGCATGGGGCTTGATGATCGTCGCCCTGCTGGTCGGCGTGCCCCGCGTCGGCGCCCTGGCCGGCGCCTACTGCTGGCTCGCGCTCAACGTCGGCTACTACCTCGTCATGGTGCCGCTGATGCACCGCCGTCTCATTCCCCAGGAGAAATGGCTGTGGTGGACCCGCGACACGTTGCTGCCCTGGGCCGTGAACCTCTCCATATTCCTGATATCGGCTCGTTTTGGATCACCCGGCCGTGGTCTTGTCGTGTCGTTGATGCATGCCGCCGTCACCGCCGCGGTGTCCGGTGGAGTGCTGATCGCAATGCTTCCGGCCGCGCGGACCGAATTGCGGCGTTTGTCCGCCGGCGCGTATTAGGGTAAGCCGCGCACGGTTTCAGCATATCTGGCGCACCCGTGGCCGACCTCATCTCCATCATCGTCACGACCTATGAGCGCGAGGACGCGCTTGCGGCGGTGCTGCGCTCGCTCGCCGGGCAGACGGACGAGGATTTCGAGGTGGTCGTCGCCGATGACGGGTCGGGCCCGGCGACGGCGGCGCTGGTCGAGGCCTGGAAGGCGCGGGCAGGGCACCGCGTCGCCCATGTCTGGCACCCGGACGCGGGATTCCGGGCGGCCGAGATCCGCAATCGCGCCATCCTGGAAGCGCGCGGGCGCTACTGCGTGTTTCTCGACGGCGACTGCATCGTGCGTTCCGATTTCGTGGCGGCGCACCGGCGCCTTGCCGAGTCCGGCTGGTTCGTGTCGGGCAACCGCGTCCTGCTGTCGGCCGGGATGACGGAGCGTGTCCTGCGCGAGGACCTGCGGCCGGAGCGGTGGACCTCGGCGCGTTGGGCCGCGGCGCGCTGGCGCGGCGGCGTCAATCGTCTCTCGGCCTTGCTGCGTCTGCCGCTCGGGCCGCTGCGGCGTCTGCGCAGCGCGGCCTGGCAGGGTGCGCGCTCGTGCAATCTCGCGATCTGGCGCGCCGATCTCGACCGCGTCGACGGCTTCGATGCCGACTATGCCGGCTGGGGCAAGGAGGACAGCGACATCATCGTCCGCCTGCTGCACGCCGGCGTGCGCCGCAAGGACGGCAACTTCGCCATCGGCGTGATCCACCTCTGGCACAAGGAAGCCGATCGCGGAGCGCTGACCGAGAACGAGGAAAAGCTGGCGCACGTTCTTCGCGGCGACGGCGTTCGGGCGCGGCGAGGCCTGTCGGCGCTCATGCCATCGCCGGCCCCCGCGGCTACGCGGCGCCCTTGAATTCCGGCATCGCGTCGCGGAACAGTTTGAAGATCGTGGACCGTTCGCCGGTCTTCAGCGCGGTGTCGAGCTCGGCCAGCCAGCTGCGGAACGTGACCAGCGATGGCTCGGTCGGCCGCGCGGCGAGGATGCCGGCGATTCCGGTTTCCCGCGTCTCCTCCTCCTGCGCGAATAGGATCTCGTTGAGGCGTTCGCCGGGGCGGATGCCGGTATAGGCGAGCTGGATGTCGCGGCCGGGCTCGAGGCCGCTCAGCCGGATCATGCGTTCCGCCAGCTCGACGATCCTGACCGGCTGTCCCATGTTGAGCACGTAGACCGAAACATCGTTGCCATTGGTCTGCTCGCCGAGCGCATGGCGCGACGCCGTGATGACCAGGTCGCAGGCCTCGCGGATGGTCATGAAGTAGCGCACCATGTCCGGATGCGTGATCGTGATCGGGCCGCCGGCCTCGATCTGCGCCTTGAATTTCGGCACGACGGAGCCGTTGGACGCGAGCACGTTGCCGAAACGCACCGATATCAGCCGTGTCGCGTGGTCCCTGCGCTGCGTGTGGAATTGCGTGTCGAGCGCCTGGCAGTACATCTCGGCGAGCCGCTTGGTCGCGCCGAGCATCGAGACCGGCTCGATCGCCTTGTCGGTGGAGATCATCACCATGGCGGCCGCGCCGGCGGCGACCGCGGCGTCGGCCACGTTGACCGAGCCGAACACATTGGTCTTGATCGCTTCGTCCCAGTCGCGCTCGAGCAGGGGCACATGCTTGAGAGCGGCGGCGTGGAACACCATGTCGGGCTTGAAGTCGCCGAGCAGGGCCATGACGCGCGAGCGGTCGCGGATATCGGCGATATGGCCGGTCAACTCCGTGTTCGGGTCGCGGCTCGAAAGCGCCTCCAGCACATGGTGCAGCGCCGGCTCTGAATTCTCGATCACGAGCAGGCGCGCGGCGCCGAAGGTCACGATTCGCTGGCAAATCTCCGACCCGATCGAGCCGCCGCCGCCGGTGACGACGATCGACTTGCCGGTGATGAAGGTCTCGAGCCGCCCGTAGTCGATCGCCACCGTCGGGCGCAGCAGGAGGTCTTCCACCGCGACCGGCGCCAATTGCACCGCGGTGCCGCCCTGGTCGAGCGGCGGCAGCTTGCTGACGACGAGGCCGAGCTTGCGCGCGCGGATGAGCATCGATTCCGGCCGCGCGTCTTCGGCCATTGCGGAGACCGTCAGGATGAGCCGTGCCAGCCGCGTCCCGCGCCGCGCGAGGTCGGCGACGATGCGCTCGAGATCGTCGGTGTCGCCCAGCACCGGCACGCCGCGGATCGTCTGGCCGCGGTCGGCGGTCGAGGGCGACAGGATGCCGACCATCGAGATGTTCTTGACCGCGCCGCTCTCGATGCTTCGCAGCAGGACTTCCGCATCCGCCGCGCGCCCGAGCACGATCGTCGGCATGGCGTCGGCGACCTTGGTCCGCTGGATCGTGCGCTGATAGTGCAGATAGCGGTATGCCACGCGCAGCGCGGCGAGGAAGAACATCTGCACGATCCAGTACAGGATGATCGTGACCTTGCCGAGGAAATACTGCCCGTAATATCCGGGCGTCAGCAGAACGTAATCGAGAACCGCCGGCGAGACGGCGAGGACGGTCACGGCGCGGAAAATGATGCTGAGGTCGGGCAGCGACGTGAACCGCCACTTGTTCCTGTGCATCCCGAACAGGAAGTAGACGAAGGCGGCGTAGACGAGGAACCCGGGCAGGAAGAATGTGAGGCCGTGCAGGCGATGCGTGAGTTCCTCGCCCTCGAAGCGCATGACGATCGTCAGCGCCAACGCGGCCGCGGTGGCGAGAATGTCGTGCAGGACGATGAGTTGCTGCCGGGGAGTGAGTTTGAACCGGTTCATCGGGTACGAAGACTTGTCCAGTTGAAGCGTCCGGAACTCCGTTTCGGGGTTCGCGGCTGAATCTTTTTTCCATCGAGGCGCGGGCGGAGGAGGGCGAAAGCCTCTCCGTCCAAAGTCCTGCAAGTGCCTCCGAAGCGGCCGTCCCGTGGGATTATCATCGATTGCCCGACAAAGCGAGGTCGAAGTCAGCTCTTTGGACCCCTGGCGCGCGAGGATAGCCTCAATCAATCAATGTGTTAGAGTGAAACCGCGAGCGCGCCGCGCTTGCGACGAGACGGCGGCGACCGCCAGATCACTGCGTCCGCCTTTCGAGATCCCGCCGAGGTGCAATATTGCCGCAGCGCGACCCGATGAATGAGACGATCGTACTGCCGGCCCGGCCCCGCATTCTGATCGTCGCGCTCCGCCGGCTGGGGGACGTGCTTCTCACGACGCCGCTTGTCCGCAGCGTCCGCCGTCAATGGCCGGACGCCCGCCTCGATGTCCTGGTCTTCGCCGATACGGCCGGGATTCTGGACGGCAATCCGGACATCGATCGTGTCGTCACGATGCCGCCGCGGCCGTCGATCGATCAGAGCATGTCCGTCGCGGCGGCCATTTTTCGCCGCTACGACCTGGCGATCTCGACGCAGACGGGAGACCGGCCGACCGGCTTTGCGCTCCTCGCGTCTTCGCGGGCGGTGGCGCCGGTCGAGGACCGCTTCAGCGGCCGGCTGAAACGGCGTTTTCTCGCGCGGGCCTTCGCCTCGGATGCGTCCGCGCATCGCGTCGATGCCCTGCTGGCGCTGGCCGATGTTCTCGGCGTCCCGCGCGCGGCCGAAGTCGTCATTCCGAGGGATCGTCAGCCGGGCGCCACGCCGGCAGGCGCCTTTGCGGTCATCCATGCTGCTCCCATGTTCAACTACAAGCGCTGGACCATCGAGGGATGGCGGTCGGCCGCGGCGGCGTTGTCATCCCGCGGTCTGACGATCGTGGCGACCGGAGGCCCGGGTGAGGCCGAGCGAGCCTATCTCGATCGCGTTTGGACAGGGCTCGACGTCGTTCGGCTCGACGGTCAATGCACGTGGGGCGAACTCGCCGCTCTTCTCTCACGCGCCAAGGTCTACGTCGGTCCGGATACCTCGGTGACCCACCTCGCCGCCGCCGCCGGATGCCCAACGGTGGCGCTCTATGGCCCGACCGATCCACGCCTCTGGGGCCCCTGGCCGGCCGGCGGCCTGCGCGAGCCGTGGCTGGCTTCGGCGCCGGTGCAGAATCGTGGCAACGTCTGGGTCGTGCAGCATCCGTTTCCATGCACGCCCTGTCAGCTCGAGGGCTGTGAACGGCGGCTCACGAGCGAGAGTGAGTGTCTCAATCAACTTGCACCCGCGCAGGTCATCTCTGCTATTGAGCAGGCGCTGGTTTTGAATCCCCGCCAGTAGCCGAAGAGGGTGCGGCCGGCTGCGCCATTGCGTTGCCGGGAATTGGAAGACCGCCGGATCATGCCTGCAATCAAGCTCGACAAAGACCGCCTGCGCGTGTTGGCCGACTGGTTCGCCGTGGCGATTGCCGTGGCGCTGCCGTGGTCGACCTCGGCGGTCAGCATCCTTCTGGTCCTGTGGGCCCTCGTGCTGGTTCCTACGCTCGATGTCGAGGGCTTGAAAGAAGAGGTCCTGACGCCGTTCGGCGGCCTGCCGGTCCTCCTGTTCTTGCTTGGCGCCATCGGCATGCTGTGGGCGACGGGCGCGACCTGGCACGAGCGCATCAACGGTCTCGATGGCTTTCTGAAGCCGCTCATCATTCCGCTTCTGGCGATCCAGTTCAGCAGGTCCGACAAGGGACAATTCGTCCTGCTCGCTTTTCTGAGTGCGTGCGTCCTGCTGTTGATTGGGTCCATAGTTGTTGCGATCTGGCCGGACCTCCCGCGCGGCTCGCGCGACCCCGGCGTGTTGGTGAAGGCCTACATCGTCCAAAGCATCGAATTCACCATCTGCGCCGCCGTTCTTCTGGATTTTGCGGTGCGGACGGCCCGGCCGGGACGCTGGCTGGGGGCGGCGGCAGCGGCGGGCCTCGGCTTGGCGTTCCTCGCCGATGTGCTGTTTGTCGCCACAGGCCGGACGGCGCTCGTCGTCATTGCCGCGCTTGTCATTCTTTTTGGCGTTCGCCGCGCCGGATGGAAGGGCGCGATCGTCGCGGGAGTCATCGGCGCGATCGTGGCTTCGGTGGTATGGACCGCGTCCCCCTATCTGCGAAAGCGGGTGAGCAGCCTCTATCCGGAAACGGTCAATTTCCTGAAGCACGATGCCGCGACATCCGCGGGAGAGCGGCTCGCCTTCTGGGAGAAATCCGTCCGCTTCATCGAGGCGGCCCCGGTGCTCGGCAATGGCACCGGGTCGATCAACGGCCTATTTGCAAAGGCCGCCGTCGGCCAGACAGGGGCGCTGGGCGAACTATCGGCCAATCCGCACAATCAGACCTTCGCCGTCGGAATTCAGATCGGCCTCATTGGGATGGCGGTGCTTTGGGCGATGTGGATCGCGCAGGCCTTTCGGTTCTGGCAGCCGGGACCACTTGCGTGGATCGGACTTGTCATCGTGGTGCAGAATGTCGTGGGATCGCTATTCAATTCATTTATATTCGATTTCACCGAGGGCTGGATCTATGCCTTCGGCGTCGGCGTGCTGGCTGGCATTGTCAAAGGCGATGGCGCCGCGTCTCGCGGCGACTTGGCGAAAACCGGTGAAGACACACGCGCGGCCTGAGTTTCGGTCGCTGCGCCGGATTTCCCAAACGCGCTAATACGAATTGTAACGCGAAAATTCCGGATCGTTGAATCGCCACACCCATCGTCCGCCCGGAATGTCGCGGCAGATGGTTCCTTTCACTACGTAGGTGTTTCGAATAACTGTGAAGAATTCGAAGCCGTAATACAGCACACGGTGGTCGAGCCTGCAGGGAATGCGGATCTGGCTGGACACCTGCGGGCCATTGCTTTCCGCAATCTTCACCATCGGTCTCAATCCGGCGTTGAGGCCGATCTGCAGGGATATCGCCAAAGCAAAGAAGAGATTTCCGAAGACGATGATCTTTACGCAGGGATGGCCCCAGCGGATCTGCGCGACGCCAAACGCACCACGCGCCGGTCCACGAGGACGACCGAGACTTCGCTCATGCGTTTCGAGCACAGGCATTGTGTTCCAAAATCCAGGTTTTCCGAAATCCAAGTGTTCCGAAATCCAGCCCTCGCGCATTGTATGACGCTCGGATGCGCGCGCAAGCAACCCCGTGCGGTAGACCGCAATCCCGCCGCGCTTGTCATTGCCGTTGCGTAAACGCGAAATAAACAACCGGCTCGACGGCGCTGGTCCGCGGCGCCATACGCGTCTACCGCTTTTCCGCGGCTTTCAGCGCTGGCAGATCGCAGTGCTTTTGGCGCGCTGTCTTGATCAAGACATTCATGTTGCCGCGTTGCGTCAGGTATTCGGGGCGATACGTGACGGCATTCACCACGTCTCCACCGGTACCGCGGGACGCGGTCGCCATGACGCGTTCGAGTTCGCGCACGCGTTTCGTCGCCGATTCGAGATTTTGCGCAATCTGCGGACAGCTATAGAAGTCGTATTTGTCCTGATCGGTCAAAAAGGACGAGATATCGTCCTCGGTACCGGAGCAGCTGGTCAGCAGGGCGGCCACGGCGGCCGATATAAATACCGAACGGAAAAGCCGCATTCTTGAGCCTCTCTGCCTTGAAACGGTGGCAGCCGCCAGTTTAACAGCGAACGGGTCCGGTGTCTTGGCAGGCGATCTCGCTTGCCAGATGGGCTCGTGACAATATCGTGCACTGTCCTGCATTTGCCGTTCGCAGGCGCAATGCTGATTGAGGCGCAGACAATGTCGGAACGAAGTCGTGGTTGCGGTGTGGTCTGGATGGTCATGGGCCTGCTCCTGACCGCCCCGGCGGTACTCGCGCAGCCCAGCACAAGCAAGCCGCCTCCCGCCCACTACCGCCAGTCGGTCGCGGACAGCGATGTTGCGTCCATATTCCACAGTCAAGACAATCCGAAAAAAACGAAACGTGCGGGAGATCGGGCGACGGCGACCGAAGAGCCGGACACGAATGCGCTGCGGATGCGACAGAGAGTGCCGACGATCTTGAGCGTGTCTGCGCTCAGGCGGACGGTCGCGACTGAGCTGGGCGACTGGTTCGTCTGCGTAAAAGCCGTTCGGGGACCGGAGACATTCTATTACGGCCTGTCATTCATCGGGTCGGAGATCGTCGAGTGGCGTCCCGCCGTGGCGATCGACCGCTGCGAGCGAGAGGCCTACGGGCCGCTGCCGCCGCCGTCGAAGAAGGCGAAGGCTGACGATTCCGACGACGAGCCGGCACTTCCAAAGACGCGCAGCCGTCGGTAGTCCCTCGTGCCGCCAGGTGGCGATCATATAACTGCTCTGCAAGCTGGATCGCGCTGAAGAGCCGAGGTTTTTTGGCCGGCAACTTGCTCAGTCTCGAAAAAAATGGGAATAGTTCGGGCGCCAAGGAATGTTAACAACAACGGACACGCGGTAGGCCGCCGATCATGTCGTCACAACAGATATTCAATGATGCCTGGAATGAGTGTCTGAAGAGCGCGCCCCCCGCTCGTTTTGCAAAGGGGATCAAGACGATCCCCTATGCCGCTCTCACCGCTGCAATCGAGGCGCGAGACGAGAAGTTCATCCGCGAATTCGTGCGGTCGTTCTACAGCGGGAATGTCTATGTTTTCACCAACGCGTTTGACCCGAAAGATCTCGAGACGCTCAAACGGGCGGCCTTCGAGTGGGGCAAGAGTAAGCCGAGCGAGGAACCGCAAATAGTCGCTCGCGTGGGCGATTATCGGTCGCGGCGGGACTGGCATGCCGAAGATCACGGCTTCGGCTATTCGTCGACCTACGACATGTTCCATTTCTTCCGTTGGAATGACGATCCGATCGGGATATTCAAGCTGTTCGATCCGAAATACCGCGTGTTGCGAATCGTGAACGGTGTGGACCCCGAAGCCGTCAGGGATAACGGGCCAGATGATGACATCATTGATCGGGCCGAGATCAGTCACTACCCGCGAGGGGTCGGCGGGATCGCATTTCACGAAGACCCTATTGCTGCGACGCGGTTTGCGTTCACCGTCAATCTCAATCGCTTCGGCCTCGACTACCACGCGGGCGGATTCGGAGTGGGCATCGGCGATGGGGGTGTGTTGCCCGTCGATCCGACCATCGAGGTTGGTTCACTGACCGGTTTCCTTCCATCCGTCTGCCATGGAGTGGAAATTATCGATCCGGGTCTGGCCCCGACGTGGGACGCAATTGAAGGTCGCTGGTATGGAGCGATAACGATGATAAATCCACACAAGAAAAAGGGCCGCCGGGTGACGACTCCGATCGAGGGTTACCCGACTCTCCGCCAACAGGTCGAGGCGGCAAAGGAAAAGCGAAATGCCTCCGTCGCGTGAAGCACACTACCTCAGCACTGTCACCGGAGATTTTCTCAGCAAGACAAACGTCTTTCGCATGGTCCGCGAATTCGCTCGCTATTCGAATATTGATAGCGGGTATTACATGGAATTCGGGATCATGAACGGCTCGACCGCGATTGCCGCTTATCGGCAACTGCGCGGGATTGTGACGGATATTTACGGATTCGACACGTTTGCCGGGCATCCGCCCCAGCAGTCCGCCGATAAGGTGCATGCTGAGTATGCGCCGTATTTCTTCGAGGGAAATTACAAATCGGAGGGGCTAGAATTCGCTCGAAAGTCGATCGAGGCTGAAACGCTTATTGCGCCTGAGAACCTGCATCTGAGCAAGGGGTTGTTTTCCGATACGCTTCCAGAATTCGACAAGTCGACCCTTAAGGGGTTTCCTGTATGCGTGATGGTCGACTGCGACTTGTATTCGTCTGCGGTGGACGTCTTAAACTTTTTGACGTCCATCCTCAGGACCGGAACCTGGCTCTTGATCGACGACTACTGGTGCTATCGGGGCGATCCGAAACTCGGTGTTAGGCGTGCTTTGGACGAGTGGCTCGCCTCCAATGGGCGTATTGGGTTGAGCCTCTACGATAACTTCAATGCATTCAGTCGCGCCTATATCTGCCACGAGCTTTGAATGTTCAACGAACGCCGGGCTTCCTGCCGTTTCTGAAGATCGTGAGCAGGACGGCGACCGAAACGCAGCCGCAAAACAGCAGCACAATCTGCAGCAATCGCGACGCGTTGAACGTCAGCGCGGCCAGTACGGCCAGGACGACATTGGCCAGAAACACGCGCGCCGAAACCTGCAGCGCGGACAGTCCGGCGTCCGTCGCCTGCTGGTAGAAGTGCGAGCGATGAGCTTGCGTGACCGCTTCGCCACGGAGGAAGCGCCTAACGAGCGTGATCGTCGCGTCCGTCAGATAATAGAGCGGCAGCAGCAGCGCGGCGGCCAGATGATGTTCGGCGAGAACGATCAGCAGCCAGCCGACCAGCAGCCCGATCGGCAGGCTGCCGACGTCGCCTAGAAACAGGCGCGCCACCGGTTTGTTGAACGGCGCGAAGCCGAGCATCGCGCCGCACAGCGCAACCGCGGTGAAGCTGGCCTCTGATGGTAGTGCGCCGGACGCGCCGAAGAGCGCAAGGGCGGCGGTGACCGGGACGATTTCGGCGGCCGTGATCCAGTCGAGGCCGTCCATGAAGTTGACCAGGTTTATGAACCAGATCAGCCCGACCGCCATCAGCGCACGCTCCGCCCACCACGGCAGCGCAGGCAGCGCGCGCAAGTCCGCGGGCAGCGCCGCAAGCACGATCAGAACCGCGACGGCCTGCAACAGCAGGCGCGGCAGAGGCTGGATCGGGCGGATATCGTCGAGCGCGCCGACGACGGCCAGGCCGATCGCCGCCGCGACTATCACGGCCAGGTTTGCCGCGTGCGGGATGATCTGTGGCAGCATTAGCCATGCCGCCGCCAGCACGATCGAGACCGCGCCGATCACGGCGATGCCGCCACCCTGCGGAGTCGGGACCTTGTGCGACGAGCGCGCGTTCGGGCGCGCCATTGCGTAGCGCACCAGATAAGGCCGCAGCACTACGATCAACGCTGCGGTCAGCAGGCCCGCGGCCGCGAGCAGCCCGATCGCGAGCACGACATCGCGTGTCATGGCGTCACCGGCGTACCTGCGGGAGCCCGGGACCTATCCTCAGCGAGCATCCGCCCATAGAGCGCTACGATATCGCCTCCGACACGTTTGCTCGCGAATCCCTCGACCGCCGCGTGCCGCGCGGCGGCGCCATAGCGCAGGCGAAGCTCGCGATCGTGCATGAGCCGTTCGATCGCATCTGCCAGCGCTTCCGCGTCTTCGGGCGGCACCAGCAATCCTGTGACGTCGTCGCGCACGATCTCGCGGCAGCCGGGCACGTCCGTCGCGACCATCGGCCGGCCGCAGGCGGCCGCTTCGAGCAGGCTCTTCGGCAATCCCTCGCGGCGCGACGGCAGCGCGGCGACATGCGCCTCGGCCCAGACGGTGGCGATGTCACTGACCTGTCCGAGCAGGACGACCCCATCCGCGTGTCGCCACTGATCGAGCAAGGCGGGCGGGATCGACGCGGGATTTGACGCGTCCGGTGTCCCGGCAAGAAGCAGGCGGAAGGGCAGTCCTCTTTTTGACAGCAGTTGTTGCGCCTGCACGAGAATATGCACGCCCTTGTCGTACAGCAGCCGCCCGACAAACCCGACCGTAAACGGCCCTTCGGGCTCCGGCAGCGGCAACAACGCATCGACGTCGACGCCCGAACCCGGGATGAGTGCTACGCGGTCGGGCCGCACGCCGAGTTGCTCCGCCATCGCGCCGTCATCGGGATTTTGCACCAGCACCGTGGTGCCGGGCCGCGTGAGAAGAAATACCAGCAGCCGGCGCACGAACGGCCGCAGCATCCGGGCTTTTGGCGTTGCCGAGGTGAAGACGAATCCGAGGCCGGTCAGGGCGTCCAGCTTGTGCAACGGAAGGCCGAGTGCGGCGAGGGAGCCTAGCACCGCCGGGGCCAGCGCGACATGATGGACGATATCCGGCCGAACGGATTTATAGATCCGCCGCAGGTCGCTCACCGTGCGGAGGAGCGCGAGCGGGTTGAGCGAGCCCCGTTGCAACGCGATCGGATGCAGGATGAACCCTTCCGCCTCGATCTGCAGCCGGCAATCGACCACGCGCGTGGCGACGTGCACCTCATATCCGGCATCGCGCGCCGCCCGTGCCATCGGCAGGCGATGGAGCGTGAATGACCAGTCTTCGGTAACCACGTAGAGGAGCTTGCGGCGCATCGGGCCTGTCTTGGGGTGGGCAACGTGGACTGCGCTTACCGGACGGGGTGGCGCGGGGCCAGTGCTTTTGTCCGAGGCCGCTTCGGCCCGGGATCGCGGCGCGACGAGGCCCCGCCGAGCCTCCCGGGAGGGTGGCCGACCGGCCTTGTCCGCCGCGAGGTTAACGCCCGCCTTCGCCCGATTCCATGTAAGCCACAGAAAAGATACATGAAATTCTCATTACGGCATGCAATAAATGTTGTTCATGGCGTGAACGTTTGGCTTGACGTTCATCCGGTGAACGACGTACGAATCTGCCGTTCCGGGGGGAGTGCATGGGCCGGCCGGCGGAAGATAAAGCCGAAACGTCTCGCATCATGCTCGGGCTGCTCGACGCGGTCGAGCAGGATCGCGCCCATTCGCAGCGCCATCTCGCCTCGGAACTCGGCATCGCGCTCGGCCTCGTCAACGCCTACCTCAAGCGCTGCATGAAGAAGGGCCTGGTCAAAGTGCGCCAGGCGCCGGCGCGCCGTTATGCCTATTACCTGACCCCGCAGGGCTTTGCCGAAAAGTCGCGCCTGACGGTCGAATATCTTTCGTACTCATTCGGATTTTTCCGGCAGGCCAAAACGGACTGCTCTGACCTTTTCCGTGCGGCCAAGGCCCGCGGCGTCAAGCGGGTTGTTCTCGCGGGCCTATCAGACCTCGCCGAAATCGCCGCCCTCTGCGCGATGGAGCACGCGATCACGATCGTCGGCGTCGTGCAGCCGGACGCCGGGCAGGAGTCCTTTATCGGTCTTCCCGTTTTCGGCCGGTTCGATGACGTCGGCGGCGAGTTCGATTCCATTCTGATCACGGACGTGAACAACGCCCGCGCCAGTTGCGAACTGGCGATCGAGAAATTCGGTCTCGACCGAGTGCTGGTTCCGGAATTGCTTCGCGTGCGCATCCGCCAGCAGGGAGGGGCCGCCGAATGACGCTCGAGGGTCCACGCTGGTTCGTAGTGCAGGCGCAGCCGAACGCCGAGCACAAGGCGGTCGCGCACCTCAACAGGCAGGGTTTCGTCACCTACATGCCGCGCTATCTCAAGCGCCGCCGGCATGCGCGGCGCGTGGATACCGTGGCCGCGCCGCTGTTCCCGCGCTATCTCTTTGTGTCCATCGACATGAACGCGCAGCGCTGGCGCTCGATTTTTTCGACCGTGGGCGTCTCGCGCATCGTCTGCAACGGCGAGATGCCGACGCCGGTCGCCGACCAGGTGATCGAGAACTTGCGCGCGCGGGAGCACGACGGCCTGGTCAAGCTCGACCTGCGGCCGTCGTTCCGCATCGGCGACAAGGTCCGTCTTCTTGATGGCGCCTTTGCCGATTGCCTGGGCCTTTACGAAGGCATGAAGGACAACGATCGGGTGGCGCTGCTGCTCGATCTGCTCGGCCGCAAGGTCCGGGTGATGGTGGATACCGACTCGGTCGTCGCGGCCTAGCGCGCGGCGGCTCGTTTACAGCGTGTGCGGTCTGGGGGCGTTTCACCCGGACTGCGGTAGCGCGCCTGCTTCACAGGGAAACATGACTTCCTTTGCGCTGATCGGAGCCGCGGGTTATGTCGCGCCGCGGCACATGAAGGCCATCAAGGCCGTCGGCGGCGACTTGAAGGTCGCCTTCGACCCGAACGATTCGGTCGGCGTGATCGACAGCTATTTCCCCGAGGCGAGCTTCTTCGTCGAGTTCGAGCGGTTCGACCGCCATATCGACAAGCTGCGGCGGCGCGGCGAGAAGATCGACTTTGTTTCGATCTGTTCGCCGAACTATCTGCACGACGCGCACTGCCGTTTCGCGCTCCGCTCCGACGCCGACGTCATCTGCGAAAAACCGCTGGTGCTTAATCCCTGGAACATCGACGGACTCGCGGAAATCCAGAAGGCTACCGGGCGGCAGATCTCCACCATTCTCCAGTTGCGGCTGCATCCAGCGATCAAGGCGCTGCGCGAGCAAGTGCAGGCTTCGACGCAAAACGATCTGACACTTGATCTGACTTACATCACCTCGCGCGGCCGCTGGTATCACTCGTCCTGGAAGGGCGACGAGCCGAAGTCCGGTGGTGTCGCGACCAATATCGGCGTGCACCTGTTTGACATGCTCACACACGTTTTCGGGCCGCCGCAGCGGAACGTCGTGCATCTGCGTCAGCGCGAGCGCGCCGCCGGCTATCTTGAATGCGGCCGCGCGCGCATCCGCTGGTTCCTCTCGGTCGACCGCAACGACCTGCCGGCGGCCGTGGCGAAAGACAAGACGACCTACCGCTCCGTTCTGCTCAACGGTGAAGAGATCGAGTTCTCCGATGGCTTCGCCGATCTGCACACGCGCAGTTACGAGGAAATCCTCGACGGGCGCGGCTTCGGGCTCGACGACGTACGTCCTTCGGTCGAGATCGTCTCTGCGATCCGGAGCAAGCCGGAAGAGCCGCAGGCCGGCGAACGGCACCCGTTCGCGCAACGTCACCTGACCTGATGGCGTCGGAGTTTAAAGACGACCCGCGATTTCCGGACGTGCGCATCCACGCGAGCGCCTACGTCGACGCTCCCGTGCAAATCGGCCGTGGCACCAGCATCTGGCATTTCAGCCATATCCTCGGCGACGTCACCATCGGAGGCGGCTGCTCGATCGGGCAGAACGTGATGATCGGGCCGCGCGTCAGCGTCGGCGCCGGATGCAAGATCCAGAATAACGTGTCCCTGTACGAAGGTGTCGTCCTAGAGGACGACGTGTTTTGCGGCCCGAGCTGTGTCTTCACGAATGTCGTCAATCCGCGCGCGCACGTCTCGCGCAAATCGGAATTCAAGATGACGCGCGTGCGCCGCGGCGCGACGATCGGCGCCAATGCGACCATCGTCTGCGGGTACGAGATGGGGGCGTACTGCTTCATCGCGGCCGGGGCGGTCGTCACCGGCAACGTGCCTGATTTCGCGTTGATGGCAGGCGTGCCGGCGCGGCGCATCGGCTGGATGAGCAAGGCCGGTGAGCGTCTTGGCACCGACTTCGTGTGTCCGCGCGACGGCTCGCGCTATCGCGAGACCGGCGACGGAAGCCTTGTCGAAGTGATCTGAAGGACGCGCGCGTGGACATTCGCGGAAAGAAACTCGTGGTCATCGGCGGCGCCGGCCTGATCGGCTCGCACACGGTCGATCTCCTGACCTGGACCGATGCTGGCGAAATCGTCATCTACGACAATTTCGTGCGCGGCACGCACGAAAACCTCGCCGGATCGCTGCGCGATCCGCGCGTGAAGATCTATGAGGCAGGCGGTGACGTTACGCAGACCGACATCTTGCGCGCGGCGCTTGAGGGCGCCGATGGCGTCTTCCACTTCGCGGCGCTCTGGCTGCTGCAGTGCCACGAATTTCCGCGCGCGGCCTTCGACGTGAACGTGCGCGGCACGTTCAACGTGATGGAGGCCTGCGTCGCGGCGAAGGTGAAGCGGCTCGTCTATTCGTCGTCGGCGTCGGTCTATGGCGATGCGGTCGAGGAGCCGATGACCGAAGAGCATCCGTTCAACAACAAGAATTTCTATGGCGCGACCAAGATCTGCGGCGAAGCGATGCTGCGTGCGTTCCACCATCGTTACGGCCTCAATTATGTCGGCCTGCGCTACATGAACGTCTACGGCCCGCGCCAGGACTATCACGGCGCCTACATCGCGGTGATCATGAAGATGCTCGACGCGATCGACCGCGGCGAGGGGCCGACAATCCTCGGCGACGGCTCGGAGGCGTTCGACTTCGTCGCGGTGGAGGACTGCGCCAAGGCCAATCTCTGCGCCATGACATCGGACGCGAACGACCGCTTCTACAACGTCGGCACCGGCAAGCGCACGTCGCTCAAGGAGATCGCCGAAAAGCTGCTGGCGCTCACCGGCTCGAACCGGCCGATCCAATATGCGCCGCGCAGCCAGGCAACCCTGGTGCGCAACCGAATCGGTTCGCCGGTCAAGGCTCGCAAGGAAATCGCCTTCGACGCGGACATCGCCCTCGACGACGGCCTGCGGCGCCTGATCGCCTGGCGCAAGGGGCACAAGGAAGAAGTGGCGCAGCGGCGGGCGAGGGTGGCGGGTTAGGCCCATATCATGGACGCCAAATCGATCCGCCGCGTGCAGATCGCACTCCCGTCGATGGGCGAGGAGGAATGGCAGGCCGTGCGCGAGCCTCTTATGTCAGGCTGGCTGACCCAGGGACCGAAAGTCGCGGCGTTCGAGCGCACCTTTGCCGAGCGGCACCAGGTCAAGCACGCGCTGGCGACGACGAGTTGCACGACTGCCTTGCATCTCGCGTTGGCCGCGCTCGACATTGGTCCGGGTGATGAGGTGATTGTTCCATCCTTCACATGGGTGGCCACCGCCAATGCCGTACTCTACTGCGGCGGCACGCCCGTTCTCTGCGATGTCGACCGACGGACCTACAACATCGATCCGCCTTCGGTGGCGCGGAAAATAACGAGACGCACGAAGGCGGTCATTCCGGTGCATCTGTTCGGCCTGTGTGCCGATATGGAGGGTTTGCGGGCAGTATTGCCGCCGCATATGAAGATCGTCGAGGATGCAGCCTGCGCCGCAGGCGCGGTTTATCGAGGCGCGTCGGCTGGCACTCTGGGCGATGCCGCCTGTTTTTCATTCCACCCGCGCAAGTCGATTACGACGGGCGAGGGCGGCATGCTGGTGACCCAAGACGGCGGCCTTGCCGCGCGGGCGGAAGTGCTGCGCAACCACGGCGCCTCGATTTCCGAAGAGCAGCGACACCACGGTCCGCAGCCCTATCTTCTCGCGTCCTTCGACGAACTCGGCTTCAACTACCGGATGACGGACGTGCAGGCGGCGGTCGGCCTCGTCCAGCTGGGCAAGCTCGACATGTTCATCACTGAGCGTGACCGATGGGCGCGATACTACCGCGATGCTCTTGCCGACATCGACTGGCTGCGGCAGCCGGATGCGCCGAACGACGGCAGGCATGCGTGGCAGGCCTACGTTACTTATGTGGACCCGCAACGCGCACCGTTTCCGCGTAACGAGATCATGTCGCGACTTCACGCGCTGGGCGTCGCCACCCGCCCCGGCACGCACGCGGTACACATGCTCGGCTATTACCGTGAGCGGTTCGGACTGGCGGACGACGATTTTCCCGCTGCGCGCGACTGTGAGCGCAACACGATGGCGATCCCGCTGCACAATCGCATGAGCGAAGACGACTATAACTATGTCGTTGACTGCATCAAAGATATCGCCCGCGGCGTCTAGTGAGTCCGTCTGGTTCGCCGATCTCCTCGGCGTACCCCTTCCGGGCGAGGGCCAATCGATCGAGGCGCACGGGCGGTCGTTGACCCTGCGCGACGGGATCTTGCGCGCACGCGATCTGATGTCCGCTGCGCAGGACCAGACGAAGGACGCATTTGGCTTCAAATGGGCGAAGCGCGACACGTTCGAGGGTGAACCGCTCAATTTTTTGCGTCAGTGGTTGATCGAAAAATACGGCAACGTTGCGCAAGCGCCGTGGCTTTTTGCCGGGGGCGCGCGGCCGATTTTGCTCGATGCCGGCTGCGGCGCGGCAATGTCCGCGCTGGCCCTGTTTGAGCCTGTCCTCGATCGAATCCGTTATCTCGGCGTCGACGTGTCGGCCGCCGTTGAAGTTGCCAAGGCGCGGTTTGCCGAACGTGGGCTGACCGCCGCGTTCGTTCAGGCCGACCTCAACCGCCTGCCACTACCGGAAAATTCCGTCGATTTGATTTTCTCGGAAGGCGTCCTGCATCATACCGATGACACTCGCGCCGCTTTGCAGGCGGTCGTGCGGCATCTTAAGCCGGGAGGGCGGATTCTGTTCTATGTCTATCGAAGGAAAGGCCCGATCCGCGAATTTACTGACGACTATGTCCGGGCCAAACTACAGGGTATGACGCCCGAGCGCGGTTGGGAGGCGATGCTTCCGCTCAGCAAGCTCGGGAGAGTGCTCGGCGAACTCGATATTGAGATCGACGTCCCGGAAAAGATCGATCTACTGGATATCCCGGCCGGCCGCGTCAATCTTCAGCGATTCTTCTACTGGCATGTCCTCAAGGCCTTCTACCGCCCTGAGATGACGATCGAGGAGATGAACCATATCAACTTCGACTGGTATGCACCGAAGAACGCGCACCGGCAGAGCGTCGACGAAGTGCGCCGCTGGTGTGGCGAATTGAAGCTCGTTGTCGAACACGAGAAGGTCGAAGAAGCGGGCATTTCCATGATCGCGCGGAGAGACTGAGAGCGATGTGTGGCATCGCCGGCTACCTCAATACGGACGGTCGCCCCGCCGCCCTCTCCATATTGCAGCGGATGAGCCGCGTGCTGGCGCACCGCGGTCCCGACGGCGACGGTCACTGGGCGGAGGGTGCCGTCGGGTTCGGCCATCGCCGCCTTGCAGTCATCGATCTCAGCGCCGCCGCGGCCCAGCCGATGGTCAGTGCGAATGGCCGATTCGTCATTACGTACAACGGAGAAATATATAATTTCAAGGAACTGCGGAAAAAGCTGCTGTCGCTTGGCTATCATTTCAAGTCGTCCTCCGACACCGAGGTCGTGGTCGAGGCCTTCGCTGAATGGGGTTCCAGCGCCGTTGAGCGTTTCAACGGTATGTTCGCACTCGCGGTTTGGGACCGGAAGGAGCGCCGCCTTCTGCTTGCTCGCGACCGCTATGGGATCAAGCCTCTTTACTATGCGCGTGTGGACAACACGACGCTGTTCGCATCCGAAGTCAAAGGATTGTTGGCGCACGGAGCACTGGCGCCCGCGATCGACCTTGATGGGCTCGCCGAGTATTTCACATTTCAGAATTTCTTCAGCGACCACACCCTGTTCAAGGATGTGCGGCTTCTGCCGGCCGGGACGATGATGGAAATCGAGTCCGACGGCCGGACGCGAACGCGGCGATATTGGGACTTCCATTTCTCGGATGTGGAGACAGGCACAGCAGAGGCGCTTGTCGAACAACTTGACGACGCGTTCACAAATGCCGTCCAGAGGCAATTGGTCAGCGACGTGCCGATCGGGACATATTTGTCCGGGGGCATGGACACGGGGGCGATCACGGCGATCGCCGCGAAACAGCTGCCGAATATTTGCTCCTTCACCGTAGGATTTGATCTCACCTCGGCTTCGGGCCTGGAACTCGCTTACGACGAGCGCAAGGCCGCGGAGCGCATGAGTTACCTATTCCGCACCGAGCACTATGAGATGGTGCTCAAGGCCGGCGATATGGAACGCGCCATGGCGGATCTGGTGTGGCATCTCGAAGAGCCACGCATCGGTCAGTCCTACCCGAATTTCTACGCCACCAAGCTTGCTTCGCGCTTTGGCAAGGTCGTGCTTTCCGGCGCCGGCGGCGACGAATTGTTCGCAGGCTATCCATGGCGCTACTGGCGCTCATTGACCGGCGGCACGTTTGAGCATTACGTAGACGACTATTACCAATTCTGGCAGCGGCTTCTTCCCGAAGACAACTACGAGCGCGTACTCGCGCCGGTGTGGAATCACGTGCGCAATGTCGATCGTCGCGCCATTTTCCGTGGCGTGTTTGGCGAGGCGCCGCCGCAACTCGAGAGCGTCCAGGACTACGTCAACCATTCGCTGTATTTCGAGGCCAAGACCTTCATGCACGGTGCCCTCACCATGGAGGACAAGCTTTCTATGGCTCACGGCTTGGAGACGCGGGTGCCGTTCCTCGACAACGACCTCGTCGATCTTGCTTGCCGTATTCCGGTTAAGCACAAGCTTGGCGGGCTCGACCAGGTCGTGCGCATCGACGAGAACGAGGCGGGATCGAAGCAGGCGCGCTATTTCGCTAAAACGCGAGACGGCAAGCTGATCATGCGCACCCTGATGAAGCGTTATGTGCCGGCGGATATCGCCGACGGAATCAAGCAGGGCTTCTCCGGTCCGGACGCGAGCTGGTTCCGCGGCGAGTCGATCGACTATGTGCGCCGGCGGTTGCTGGCGCCGAGCGCCAAGATCTACGACTACCTCGATCGCAAGGCGGTCGAAAGCCTGCTCGCCGAGCATCTCAACGGTCAATCCAACCGTCGACTCCTGGTCTGGTCGCTGCTCTATCTGGAAGAGTTCATGCGCTGCTTCATGTCGGCCGAAGGCCGCATCCACGAGGTGGCTGCGGCATGACGCCTGAAGCGATGCGCAAGGCGCTCGAGGATGTTCGCCTGGCGCGCGAAGCGGAGCTGAAGTCGCAGTTTGACCGCAGCCTACCGTTTGCCGACGGATTGTTCGATCGGTGGGAGCGCGCCCGTCGCCTCGGCTTTGCGAAGGATGCTTCCATCTACGACTCGGCCTGCGTTTTCGGGGACGTCTCGGTTGGCGCGGGGACCTGGATCGGCCCCTGGGTGATGCTTGACGGCTCCGGCGGAAGTATTCGCATCGGTTCGACCTGCTCGTTGTCGGCCGGTGTGCACATCTATACGCACGATACCGTGCTGTGGGCCCTGTCGGGCGGTAAAATGGCGACGCGCAAAGCCGCGGTTTCGATCGGCGATCGCGTCTATATCGGCAGTCAGAGTGTGATTGCGCGTGGAGTGACGATCGGCGACATGTGCGTGATTGCCGCGAACAGCTTCATCAATCGGAACGTGACGACGCGCAGCATCGTCGGCGGGACGCCTGCGAAGGTGATCGGCCGAGTCGAGGGCGAGGGCGATGCCATCCGGCTGGTCTTTGCCAAGCCCACGGCTATACCCGCCGATTTACGAACGCTTTCACCGACATGAGCGTGCCGAACGCTTCCGACTTCACCGAGGCGCGCTATGGCGCGCTGCTGGAGCGAGCGCGGACGCGGTTCACGTTCTGCGGTTTTGCCGGCGAGCCGCCGCGTGACGGAACTGCACTCTGGCGACACGATATCGACTTTTCTCCACAGCGAGCGTTGGCTCTGGCGAAAATCGAAACTTCGATGGGCGTGAGGGCGATCTACTTCGTGCAACTCGGCTCTTCGTTCTATAACCCGTTCGAGACGGCAGTACGGGATGTATTGCGGGAGGTCGCGGCGCTTGGACACGATCTCGGGCTGCACTACGACGCGGCAAGCTTCCAGGGTGACACGGCGGCTCATGCGGAGCGCATCGGTTTCGAAGCGCGCGCACTTGGGCACCACCTCGAAACCGACATCAAAGCCTTCTCGCTGCATAATCCCTCGGTGTCGCCGGACGTGAAGCTTGATGCGTCGCACCACGCCGGCCTGGTCAATGCAAGCGCGCCGGATCTGTGTGCGCAATTCACTTATGTGTCCGACTCGAACGGCCGCTGGCGATTCCGCTCCTTGCATGAGGCAGTCGATGACGCCGCCGTTACGCGGCTCTACGCGCTGACGCATCCGGAATGGTGGACGCCCGAACCGATGGCGCCCGATGCGCGTGTCGAACGCTGCATCCGGGGGCGCGCCGAGCGCGTGGCATCGGACTATCGTGCGTTTCTGCTGCAACACCGCCCCGAAGTCGTGGATGCGAGTTGATCGGAGAATGGCCGCGGCTAGGCCGATGACCAAGGCTCGAATCCGGGCGAGCGCGGGTTTCGAGCGCAAGGATATGTGATGTCGACTGCCAAGGCAGAAATGGACGCAATGCTTGCGGCCTTTCGGAACGAGGTGCCGAGCCACTATTCGGTCTGTTCGCTGCAGGCCCCCAAGAGCGATTGCGTGACGTTCATTCGGAGCGAGAAGTTTATCGCTCAGCTTCGCGCAATCGGCGATCGGGGCGTCGGAAACATTGTGGTAATCGCGCCGCCCAACATGGTTCTTCCGTCGATAAGCGGTGTGTCGTACTACCTGACCGACCACGTCGATTTGCTGTTCACGCTGTTCAACAACGAGGCGCGCAAGGGCGACGACCCGAAAAAGCGAGATCTTATCAGTCCGTCGGCTATCATCGACGCGGGCGCTGTGATCGGGTCAGAAGGAGTCAGCACCGCGAAATACAAGGACGAGCGGGTCCTGTTTCGGCACTACGGGCGCGTCGTGCTGGAGGATGACGTCTATGTCGGCGCCAATGCCGTCATTCAGCGTGGGCGGATCGACGAGACGGTTGTCGGCAAAGGAACCAAGATCAGCTCTTTGTGCGTCGTGGGCGCAAACTCGGTCATTGGACAGAACTGCACGATAACGATCCAGGCGGGGATCTCGGGCTCGGCCCGAATCGGAAACAGATGCTGGCTCGGAATTGGGGCCCTGGTGCGCGATTATGTAAGCATTTGCGATGACGCGTTCATCGGTATGGGTGCCGTTGTCACGCGGGATATTACCGAGCCCGGAATTTACGCCGGGAATCCGTGCCGCTTCTTGCGCCCTCATGGCGAGAACTGATTCCAGGGATCCTGCCATGCACGACTACAGAACGATTTTTCCCCGCATGCCGCGGAAAGTCATCATCGGCGATGTGACGGTACGCGATGGTTTCCAGAATCAGGAGAAGCGCGTCTCCACGGAGGCGAAGCAATACTATCTCTCGGAATTGGTCTTTGCCGGTTGCAAGCACATCGAAGTCACCAATCTCGGCAATCCGTTCGTCATGCCGCAGTTCGACGATGCTGAAGAGGTCCTCCGCTATGCCCGGAGCGACTTTTTCAAGGATCGTTGCGCGCGCAAGGGGGTGAACTACGACGAGCTGTGCTTTACGGCGGTGACCATTCGCGAATCCGCAGTGGATCAGGCTGTCCGCTTGCGCGAGAAGGGCATAGGACCGGACCGCCTCCTCATGATGATATCGACCGAGGAGGAACATCACTATGTGAACTCCGGCACGACCATCAAGGAATATTGGAAGGAGGCGGAGCGAAGCATCAAGAAATGCAACGATGCGGGCATGGTCATGTGCGGCACCGTGAGCACGATATGGGGCAGCCCCGTCGGTGGCCCAACGGACATGAAAGACGCGTTGGAGTTTACGAAGCATTGGCTCGATATTGGTGCGCACGATATAGAGCACAGCGACCATGACGGCAGCGGCAGCGCACCGGCGATATTTCGTTATTTCTCACAGGTGCTCGACACTTTTCCCGACGTCAAGCTCCATATCGCCCATTTTCATGAGACGAAGCGTGTCGGATCCGCCTCGGTCCTTGCGGCGCTGCAGGCGGGCATCAGTCATTTTGAAGGCTCGCTCGGTGGAATTGGCGGACAGCCGGCCAACTTCTTCGAGGATCACCCCGTCCCGGGCACCGGAAAATATTATCACGTAAGCCCGGGGATCGTGCCGCTCGAAGACCTCCTTGTGCAAATCGACGAGATGGGCATCGAGCACGGCTACGACATCGATAGGGTACTTTGGTTAGGGCAGCAGATGGAAAGGACGCTGGGCCGCCGCTTGCGGTCCGACGCGGTCAGGAATGGCCGCACGCTGCGGGAAGGGAACATGGGCCTTGCGCGCCCGGGGCTCCGCGAGCGGAAACAGGAATTAGGCGAGATCTAAGCCGATGATGCGCGCGCTTTACGTCGATATCGATCTTGTTCAATTGAACCCGAGCGGGACGTATTTCCCGCAGCTGATTGAAACAGCGGTCCCCAACGTCCACTTCTATGGGCCCGGATTTAGCTCGCCTGATGTTTTGGCAAAAGGTCTGTTGCCCTATATTCGGGAAACGGGCCCCTATGATGTCGTCTTCATCGGCCCCAACTCGCCAATATTGGTGTCCGAACTCGACGACGATGTAATTCGAAATACCTTGCATTACATGCGGCGCTTCACGGTCCACGAGCATACCGACCTGCAGATCGTCGCATTCATGCAGGATCTGTTTGCTGCGTTGCCCAAGGTCGACATCGAGCATCGGATCGTCACCTCGCTGAACTTCGACTATTACGCGGCAACCGCCGCGCAGGTTCAGCGCCTGCACGACCTGAACCTGACCCTGATCGGGCCGAATGAACAGTTTGTCCGTCCCTTCGCGGACCTGCCCAAGTTTGTCTTGCAGGAGAAGCACTATCAGCGGAAGAAAGCCCGGCTTACGGACTGCTGGTTCGATTTCCTCCATGCTCATCCTGAACGGGTCATTACGGCGGTGCACTACGTTGTGCCGTCTGAATTCTCGCAGACGCCCCTTCACTTGAGGCGCCCAGTAGTTGCCGTGCCTGGAGTCGAATATCACTTGCGAAGGCGGGCCAATGCCGAACTGCGCCGTTCCGCCGTTCGCACCGCATCCAAATGGTACTTCCATCTCTTCCGGATTCTGAATCGCTTTGGGATTCCCGTTTACGCAAATCCGACAGGGCTGCACATCTATAACCAGAGCTTCCAGCGGACCTTGAAAACATCCCGCTACGTATACACCGCTCCCGGCGGGTTCGGTCTGCCCGTGCGGAAGTTCTTCGAAATTCCGGCGGCAGGCGCTCTCTTCCTGTGCAGGCCTTGTAACGGTTATCAGGATCTCGGCTTTGTGGACGGCGTTCACTATCTTTCCGCCGAACCGGATGACCTGCCTGGCTTGCTGAATGAGCTGGCGAGATCAGGGGCGGGGCACGACGTTGCCGTGTCCGGGCGCAAAGTGGCCGCCAACAACCACTCCCTTCAGGCTCGTGCCCAACAGATCCGACTCTGCCTGGACGCCTTGACGCAAGGCACTTATCGCGGCGCGCGTTGGCACCAGGGCAAGTTTGTTCTCGCGCAGCAAGGATGCGCGGCCTGATCGCTTCTTGGTGCCCGGCAGTACCGGTCGGTGACGCAAATTCCAGCGCCTTGGCGCCGGCTCGAGGCACTCGACCATAAGCTTCAACTGATGTGCGGATTGCTGGCAATATTCAGGCCCGGCGGGGTCGACGACGACGAAGCGCTGCGACTATTGACGCTGCTGGCGCATCGGGGTCCCGATGCAGCGGCAACGTGGTTCTCGCGCGATCGACGCGTCGCACTCGGTCATCGGCGTTTGAAGATCATCGATCTTTCGGACGAAGCGAATCAGCCGATGCAGTCGCCGGACGGCCGCTATACGCTGATTTTCAATGGCGAGATCGTCAACTACCGCGACGTGCGCGGCGCGTACCGGGGGCCGTGGCAATTTCGCACGCGAAGCGATTCTGAAGTCCTGCTGGCGACGTTCGCTGAACGCGGGGCTGCGGCCATGGATGACTGGGTCGGCATGTTTGCCTTCGTGATCTATGACCGTGAGAGTCAACGGCTCGTGCTCGCCCGCGACCGCTTCGGCATCAAGCCGCTGTACTGGACACGCTTGGACGACGGCGGCTTGGCGTTCGCCAGCGAGATCCCGCCGCTGCTGGGTCTCCGCTCTCGCGCACGGGCGGACGAAGATACGATCCGGACCTACCTCGAAACCGGCCTCTACGACACCGGCGCGCGCACGTTCTTTTCCGGAATCGAAGCGATCGAACCGGGCTGCCTCGGTGAGCTCGACCTCGGCAGCGGCCGCTGGAAGCAACGGCGCTGGTATCATCTCGGCCGGCATCTCTCGGACTTGTCCAACGCATCCGAGCAGGACCTTATCGATCGGGGCAGCGCGCTTGTCGAGACGGCAGTCATGGACCACTTTGTCTCCGATGTGCGGGTCGGCCTCAACGTGTCAGGTGGGGTCGATTCGTCGGTGCTCGTGCGTTTGGCGCAGCCGGCGATCAAGGATCTGCATGTTTTTACGCAGGATTTCGAGCCGCCGTACAGCGAAGGCTCGTGGGTGCGAAAGGTCGCTGATGGTGCGCATCTCCATTTGTGTCCATTAGGCCGGCACGACATCGAGGCGAGTCTGGACTGGACCGTCCGCCGCCAGGCAGAGCCTTTCGGCGGGGTGACCGTCGCCGGTTACGACGCTGTCTATCGGGCTGCCGGCGCGGAAGGTGTGACTGTGCTGCTCGACGGCAACGGCGTCGACGAATGTTTCCTCGGTTATACGAAATATGGTCAAGGCGGCGTGCTTGAGCGCGGCCGGGCGATCGATGGAACGCAGGCGGTGGCGCTGGAAGCGATCGCGCCTCGTTTGAAGAGCGATGCCAATATCATAGAGCTCCCGCAAATCGCAGACGAGTTTGCCGAGCCGGCGAAGGCCGCCGCCGCCCGCGATCTGCTGGCGACGAAAATTCCGCGCGGGTTGCGATTCAATGACCGCATGTCGATGGGGCGGTCGAAAGAGTTGCGGGTGCCGTTCCTCGATCACCGCCTCGCCGAGTTCGCGTTCAGCGTACCGACGCGCTACCTGCTCGCCAACGGTCAGACCAAATCTCTTTTTCGCAAGATCGCGCAGCGTTGGATTCCTGCCGATGTCGCGGGTGCGGAGAAGCGTTCGGTACAGTCCCCGCAACGCGAGTGGCTTGCCAACGAATGGCGGCATCTGGTGCTCGGCGTGTTGAATTCCGAATCATTTGCGTCGAGAGGATGGGTCGATGCCGCGAAGGCGCGGGCGGCGTATGACCGGTATATCTCCGGGTCGCGCGAGAACTCGTTTTATGTCTGGCAGTGGCTCAATCTCGAGTATTGGGCGCGAGCGTTCCTGGATTAAATGACAAGCGCGAGCATGTCCCGCATTGCCGTGATCGGGGCTGGTTCATTTGGGGCGCGGCATGTGCAAGGTTTGGCGCGGATCGATCGGCCCCTGCACGTGGACGTCGTCGATCCCTCCGAAGCGGCCCGCACCCGTGCAATGTCGCTGCTCGCGGAAGCGGGTGGTTTGCGCCACGGCACCTGTGTGATGCACGCCGATCTGTCGGCGCTGCGCGAAGCGCCGGATCTCGCGATCGTCGCCACGGCCGCGCGCGAGCGGCCGCGAGCGGTACGGGATGCAGTTTCCGTGGGCGCGCGCCGTATGATTCTAGAAAAGGTGCTGTTTACGCGGCTGGCGGATTTTGACGATGCCTCAGACCTGTTCCAACGCCGGGGACTGCAGGTCTGGGTAAATTGCACGCGGAGGGCTTACCCACGCGCTATCGAGTTGAAGCAGCTCGTGGCCGGCAAGCCGGTTGCTTACACGGTCAGTGGTGCAGGTTGGGGTCTGGCTTCGAACGTCATTCACCACCTCGATGAGTTTTCCATGTTGTGCGGGACCGTCGATATCGAAGTATCGGCGGAGGCACTGTGCCCGGCGTTCACCGAAGCGAAGCGTCTTGGCTATATTGAGTTCTTCGGATCGCTGCGAGGGCGCACGCCGGACGGATCGGTCTTCACTGCTGTCTGCACTGAAGGGACCGAGGCAATTCCCGGCGATCGTGAGATCGTCATTGAGACAGATGACGTTCGCATCGAGCTGCGGCAGTCCCGGGATACAATGTACGTCGTCCAAAGCGGCCAGCGTCACTCCAGGCCCTATCCCGCTCCTTTACAAAGCGAACTGACCGCGCCGGTCGTTACGAGCATCCTCGACGGCGCCCCGCCCTGCCTCCCAGACTACAACACTGCCGCAGCGATTCATCGGGTCCTCATCGGCACATTGCTGGGGCATATGCGGCGCAGTACGGGAAACCCCGATCTAAATGAGGTCCCGATCACGTGAACGTCTTGTTGATCGGCGCCGGCGCGATGGCTGTGGCTTACGCCAAGGCGCTACGCGGGCAGGGGACCTCGTTTACCGTCGTCGGTCGAGGCGCGCAGTCGGCGGCGGCATTCCTGGCCGCGACCGGCGTGCGGCCGGTCGAAGGCGGTTTGTCGGCCTACCTCGAAACAAACGTCGTTGCGGCGGATATGCCGGTCATTGTCGCGCTCCCCGTTGCCCAACTTGCTTCGGCTACGTGTGAACTCATTGCCGCGGGCGCGCGCAAGCTGTTGGTCGAAAAGCCGGGCGGCCTCGACCTGGCCGAGATCGCTATGGCCAGCGCGGCCGCCCGCTCACACAAGGCCGCCGTCTACGTCGCCTATAATCGGCGGTTCTATGCCTCCGTGGCTGCCGCGCGGGAGATGGTCGCTGAAGACGGCGGTGTCACCTCTTTCCATATGGAGTTTACTGAACTCGCGGACCGGGTGGCGACGCTGGGACGCGACCCGAAGCTGCTCGCCAACTGGGTGCTTGCCAATTCGAGCCATGTCGTCGATCTCGCCTTTCATCTCGGCGGTGAGGCCCAGTATCTCAGCGGCGAGATAGCGGGAGCCTTGCCCTGGCATCCCGACGGTGCCGTGTTCGCGGGGCACGGACGCACAGTTGGCGGCGCATTGTTCACCTGGCATGCAAATTGGGGTTCGGCCGGACGCTGGGGGCTCGATCTGCGGACGCGAAAGCGGCGGCTCCTTCTCCAGCCTTTGGAGAAGCTTCAGGTGCAGCAGACCGGCAGCCTTGAACTGAGCGATGTGGCCATCGACGACAGGCTCGATCGGGAGTTCAAGCCCGGCGTCATTCGCCAGTTGCAGGCGTTTTGCTCCGCCGATTCGGTGTCCCCGCTGTTGCCGCGCATCGAATCTCATCTGGATTCGGTGAAGGCTTGGCTGCCGTGCCTGCGGGCGCGTCGCGAGGACACGGCTTCGCGGTCGATGAGAGTGCCGGTGTGAGCGCGCAGCCCGTTCTGGCCATCGTTCCTGCCCGCGGAGGCTCAAAAGGCATTCCACGGAAGAACCTTGCGGACCTATGCGGCAAGCCGTTGATAGCATGGTCGATCGACACCGGTAATGCCCTGGTGCGCGCCGGCGCGGTCCAGCGCTCGATCGTCTCCACGGACGATGTGGAAATTGCGCAAGTCGCTCGTGAATACGGCGCCGACGTTCCCTTCCTGCGGCCGTCGGAACTCGCAACCGACACGGCCAAATCGATCGGCTATGTCCTCCATGCGCTCGATTCCCTCGCTGCAAACGGGGAGCGCTACGACGCCGTGCTTTTGTTGCAGCCGACGGCTCCGATCAGGGACGTCGCCGCGATTGTCGAGGCGATCCGCCGGTTTCGCGCGAGCGATGCGGAGTCCCTCATCAGTTGCTACCAGGAAGACTACATCAACGATCTCGTCGTCTATTTCGATGACGGACACGGCCGTCTCGCCCCGAAGGATGCCAACCACAACAAGGGCGTCCGGCGGCAGGATCATGGGCCGGCAATGGTTCGTAACGGCGCGGTCTACCTCACCCGCACCGACTACTTGCGGCGTACGGGCCAGTTGGTCTGCGACAAGCCGATGCTGATGCGCATGCGCAAGGCCGATTCGGTCGATGTCGACACGCCCGAGGATCTCGGTATCCTCCGGGCCTTGTTGTGCGCAAGAGGCGCGCGTTCGAGCAGTGCCGGTTAATAGTCGATTGCGAAGTCGCGCACAGGGCTGAGATCGACCCGCAATGAATCTTGTTCACATCGGCCTTCAGCGGACCGGCAATTCACTGTTGAAGAACGCCGTGTTTTCAAAGCTCGGCAATTACCTGTATATCGGTAAATGGAACGAACGCTACCCCAACGACCATGTCAGAGAACTGATCAACCGCATCAGTTTCCAGGACTCGCTCGACTACGAACCTGCCGGTGTGAAACGCCTGCTGAACGATATTCGCGGGACCGATGCGCGCCCAACACTGATTTCTGACGAGATCTTCAGCGTGGAAGGCAGGGCCGACCGGCGGCTCATCGCGGATCGTCTTCACGAGCTGTTTGCGCCGGCCAAGGTGTTGATCGTCTTGAGGTCGCAGACAACGATGGTCCAGGCGATCTATTTGAAACATCTGGCGGCGCTCGGAAGCCGAATCGTCCCGTTCGAGCGGTGGCTTGAGGAGAACTATGGGCGGCTGGTATTTCGAGACGTGCACCGGATGCACCTGAACTACGAGCCCCTTGTCAGATTGTACTGCTCGGTCTTTGGAAGCGAGAACGTCGTGGTCCTTCCTTCCGAGTTGGCGCACGACGAGGCCTCGAATTTCGCTCGAGACGTCGCGGGCCTATTGGGGGTGTCTGTCGATAGCGTTCGCGAGAGCCTTCGTATTAACCGGACCGACCAACGGGTCTCCCGCCGCGTCTTGATGATTCATCGGCTTGAGAGTGTCTTGCCTGCCGGCACCAACCTGGCCTTGACCGGCCGCGGGGTGCTGCCGGCCACGCTATATGAACGTATCAAGCGATACGCCGGCCGTGGAGCGCCCCTGGGGGCACCCCCGCTCTCGCAAGAATGGCAGCGGCGAATGACCGAAATCTGCGGACAGGGCAATCTGATGCTTGAAAGGGCAACGGGCCTTCCGCTGCGGAATTTAGGCTACCCGATGCCGCCGCGTCAGGCGAGCGCCTGACGGCATAGGTCGCACGTTCCTTATTCCTGAAGTCTCGCACTGAATGTCCACTATGAGTTGTCTGACAGAAGCGCGGTTTGGCTTGACCTAAGTGGGCTTGAGCAGAAAGAAAATGGAAATGAATTCTAATTCGATAGATCGGAAAGAGGCCGAGCTTCAGTCGCGAATGTCAAATCTCGGTTTTGCCGTCGGCTATACGCGGCTACCGGAGCGGCTTGCGCGAATGTATCCGTCGATCGCGGCGGGCCAGAAGGATGACGTGCACGGTGTCGCGGGGCGGCTGCGGGCCATCGAAACGCTCTTTGCCGACGAGAACCTGGGAGCCATTACGGATCTTGGCGGCAATTCCGGTTATTTTTGCCTCTCATTGCTCGATGCTGGACTGGCAACCAGCGCAAGAGTCTACGACGTCCAGGACAAGGCGCTCGCCGCCGGCCGCCTTATGGCGGAGCTCCTGGACCTCCCGAAAATCGAGTACATCCAGCGAAACCTCGATCTCGCGTTTGTCGAAACTCTGCCGCCCTGCGACACGTTTATCTGCCTCAACCTGCTCCATCATGCCGGCATCTTGTTCGACGTAGACAATGTCCGGACCCAAGGGTGGGAGCGCTATATGGGACGATGGCTTGCCGCGATGAAGCAGAAGTCGCGACGAGTAATCGTTGGCCTGGCATTCGACGATGCGAGCCCTGTGAACTGGAGCCCGCCCGCCGCAGACCGTCCTGCCGCCTTTCGACGCATCTGCGAAGAGGCCGGCTGGTCTGTTCGCTACTACGCGAACGTGCGCGAACTTGAACGGCTGGGCACCGCCCAGGCCGCAGGCCGAGTGGTTTCAATGGACGGCACGCTGGCCGAGAGAACTGTAAGGTATTTTGCGAAGGTCACCCGGCATCCCGTGCTGAGACGGCTCAGAGAAGTCGTGAGGAGCGTGCTTCGGCGCACGAAAACCCTTGGCAGGGTGCGTCTGATGACGGGATCCACACACCTGTATCACTTCTACGTGCTGGAGCTGAAGTGACGGGTGGGCCTGATGTGTTCGTGGGTCGAAATAATAAAGAAAGCCTGTAACGTCCGATGAAATTGGGGATTCATATCTTGCGCGACGGCTATGCGAACGCAGGCCATCGGCTGCCATTTCTGTTCCTGCTCATGTTTCTTGTCGGCTTGAGCGACGGCGTTAGCATGGCCTTGCTCTATCCCGTCATCGAGAGCGTCGGCCTGGCCACGGGCGGGCCGCAAAGCATGATCGGGTCGGCCTTTAAGGCCGCCTTCGCCTTTTTTGGCCTTGAGACCACGGTAGTCACCGCCTGTGTCGTTCTTGTCGGCGCGAGCCTGCTACAGGGAATGCTGTTCACGGTCCAGAACTGGGTTCTTTGCGATCTTCAGAAGCGCTACGTCGCTGCATGGCAAAAAAAGCTGTTTTCCGGGTTCATTTCGGCGCAATGGCCATTCTTTGCTGCGCAAAAGACCGGTGAAATGCTGAACCTCATCGTGAGCGAGGCGACTCGTCTTGGCTCGGCATTGTTCTCGATCCTGCAGTTGATGATCGCGGCTCTTATCCTCTGCATTTACATCGTCATCGCGCTGTTCTTGTCGTGGAAGGTAACCCTGCTGATTCTTGCCGGCGGTGTCGTAACCCTGCTGGTCATGCGGCCGCTCCGCGATGCCACGCGGCGATTCGGTGAGGGCCTCAGCGGGGTCGGAGCGAACGTCAGCACGACGCTGACGGAAATGTTGAGCGGCGCAAAATTCATCAAGGCGGGCGGAGACGAAGACAAGGCGCAATTGTTGGTCTCGGCGCAAGTCGACCGGCTTCGTCATAATCTTACTTGGAGCATGTTTCTGCCGACGACGGTGCGCGGTGCCCTCGAAGTCTTCGGCGTGTTGATGCTATTGGCAGTTCTGGTTTATGGCCTTAAGGCCGAGCACACCGGCGCCGCTCAGTTGCTGGTGCTCATCGCGCTGGTCGTCCGGTTGTTTCCGCGGCTCATGCATTTGCAATTGTTCCTGTACACGCTGGATCTGTCGATTCCCGCCTTCGAGCTTCTCACGAAGATCGATAAGCAACTCGCGGAACATCGAGAGAATTCGAGGGGCCGGACAATCGACAATGTCGACGGGCTTCTGCCGGCGGACATTGCGTTGCGCGACGTCGTCATGCGCTACGGAGACAAGGTTGTACTGGACAAGGTGTCGTTCACGATACCGGCGAGGCGCATCGTCGGGCTTGTCGGGCCGTCCGGCGCAGGAAAATCGACATTGCTCGACGTCCTGATGGGCCTCATCGAGCCAAGCGGCGGCTGTGTCGAGATTGGTGGAAATGCTTTAAAGGACATCGACCTAGTCGGTTGGCGCCACAGGATCGGTTACGTTTCTCAAGAGACGTTCCTCTTTCATGATACGATCTGCAACAACATCCGCTGGAGCGTACCTGAGGCGTCGTTCGATGCCGTCAAAGCGGCCGCTCGAGCGGCCGGCATGGACGCATATATTTCGGACCTGCCCGCCGGCTACGACACGATCGTCGGCGACCGCGGCGTGAAACTTTCCGGTGGTCAGCGGCAGCGAATCAGCATTGCGCGAGCGCTCATTCGAAACCCGGCACTGTTGATCCTCGACGAAGCGACGAGCGCGCTCGACTCATTGTCGGAGCAGGAAGTCATGGGCGTCGTCAATCGGCTGACCGGAAGCATGACGATCGTGATCGTTGCGCACCGGCTGTCGACCGTCCGTGAAGCGGACCTGATCTATGTGCTGGAACACGGCGAGATCGTCGAACAGGGTACGTGGGCGGAATTGAGCTCACAGCAGGCATTGTTTCAACGCCTGATGCAGGCGCAGGCCCTCGGCGGTCACGGTTGACCATGCGCATCGGCTTGCTCGAGCCGGACGGGTTCTCGGAGGCGGCCCGCATGCGCCTGGGAGTGCTGGGCCCGGTCGAGGCCTTCAACGGGGTCGATCTGAACCGTTTCCTCGCCGACAAGGAGGTGCTTTTCGTGCGCCTCGCATACGCCATCGACAAGGTCTTCCTGTCCCGCGCGGCGTCGCTGAAAGTGCTTTGCAGCCCGACGACGGGCCACACCCACATCGATGCCGCGGAGCTCGGGAAGCGCGGCATCGCGCTGCTGAGCCTGAAGGGCGAGACGGCGTTTCTCGACGGCATCCGCGCCACGCCGGAACATGCGCTGGGCCTGATTCTGGCACTGCTGCGAAATTACCGAGCCGCCTTCATGGCTCCCGGCAACGGCCATTGGGATCGCGATCGCTGTCGCGGCGAAGAGCTCTATCGCATGCCGGTCGGGTTGATCGGTTTCGGCCGGGTCGGGCGGCGGCTCGCAAGCTATCTGAAGGCACTGGACGCATCGGTCGGCTATTACGATCCGAATGTGGATGTCGCTTTCGCGGAAGTCGTCCGCTACCAAAGTGTATCTGCGTTGCTTGCCGCGAGCAGGGTCGTCGTGCTGGCCGCATCGCACCGGGTCGGGGATCCGCCTATCGTCGACCGCGATGCAGTCCGGTTATTGACCGGCAAGTATTTTGTAAATATTGCCCGCGGTGAACTGGTCGACGAGGAAGCGCTGCTCGAGGCGCTGTGCCAAGGCGCCCTCGCCGGGTGTGCTGTGGATGTCATCCGCGGTGAAACGGGCGCTAACAATGGCCGCCGATGGGTCGAAGCAGCAGCGGCCCTCAATGTTCTGGTGACCCCGCACATCGCGGGCGCCACTTACAGGTCGATGCAGGCAACGGAAGAATTCATTGCCGAGAAGCTCGTTGCCGCCGCGCACGCCGGTGCGGTCGGAACCACGCAGGAAGCGCCATGAGGCACCCTTCAATCTCCGAACTTGAAAAGCGGGGGAAAGTCTTCGTGGTCGCGGAGGTCGCGCAGGCCCATGACGGCAGTATCGGAATCCTGCATTCGTTCATCGATGCATGCGCGCAAGCGGGCGTCGACGCCGTCAAGTTCCAGGTCCATATCGCGGCAGCGGAATCGAGCCCGCAAGAGCCGTTCCGTATACGATTTTCCCGCGTCGATTCGACGCGTTTCGACTATTGGCAGCGGATGACGCTGCCGGAGGAACAGTGGACTGCAATCAAGACGCACTGCGACGAAGCTGGCGTCGAATTTCTCGCGACGCCGTTTTCCAACGCGGCGGTCGATCTGCTCGAGCGGTTGGGTGTGGTCCGGTACAAGGTGGGTTCAGGCGATATCAGCAACGAACTTCTCTTGGAGCGCATCGCCCGAACGGGCAAGGAAGCCATTCTGTCGACCGGCCTCGGGACCTTCGCAGAAATCGCACGTGCCGTGGACCGACTGCGCCCGACTGGCGTCGCGGTTCTTCAATGCACCACGCAATATCCAACGGTCGCGAAGGACGTCGGGCTGGAGGCGATCCGCGAATTGCGTGATAGGCTCGCGTGCCCGACCGGACTCTCCGATCATTCGGCTACGATCTATGCCGGCATCGCGGCTGCTGCGCTCGGCGCGAGCGTGGTCGAGGCGCACGTCACCTTCGATCGGCGAATGTTCGGACCCGATGCGAAGGCCTCGCTGACGATCGACGAGTTCAAGGCGCTCGTCGATGGCGTGCGCTTCGTTGAAGAAGCGCGGTCCGGGGATGCGGGCAAAGAACTCACTCAGGATCTCGAGCAGTTGCGGCGAACGTTCGGGCGCAGTATTGCGGTGAATCGCGATCTCCCGGTCGGGCATGTCATTGCGTTTGAGGATCTGGAAGCAAAGAAGCCGGCCGGTATGGGTCTGACTTGCAACGACTTGTCGCTCCTGCTCGGGCGCCGGTTGGTGCGCGCCAAGGCGCAGTGGGAGTTTTTGAAAGAAGGCGACCTTGCTTAAGCGCTTGTGCCGTTTCCGCGACCGGCATCGCAGTGAAGGAACATATTTATGCTGAAGTCTGACGTTGAGCGCGAAACCGGCGAGCTATTCGGCGCTTTGTGGAGCAAGCTTACCGATGATCAGTATCGAGACTCGGTCAACCTCTTTAGAGCGCGATTTGAAATTAACGGGTTCGATCTTGGCTGGTTTAGGGGGAAACAGTGTTTGGATGCGGGCACCGGCAGTGGCCGCTACGCGGTCGCGATGGCCATGCATGGCGCGCGTGTAACCGCGTGTGACATCTCAGAATCCGGACTTGAGGTTGCCCGACACCGGTCCGAAGGCGTACCGAATCTAAATTACATGTTTGGTTCCGTCTTGGATCTGCCATTTGCGAATGCCAGCTTCGATTTTGTTTGCTGTGCCGGAGTTCTGCACCATACTCCAAGCATTCCGCGCGGGCTTGATGAGATAGCACGCGTATTGCGGCCAGGCGGAAAAATGTTCTTGCTCCTGTACGGCGCAGGCGGGTTGCGCTGGAAGCTGATAGCCGCACTTCGCCCAATTTGCGCCGAGCTCGGAATCGAAACGATAGATGGCGCCATCAAGGCTGCGGGATTGCCCGAGAATAACGCAAAGCACTTTTTGGACGACCTCTTTGTCCCAATTCAGACGCTGGTCAAATGGTCTGACTTGTCGCCGATGCTTGCAAATTGCGGCTTCAACTCTGTCGCCAGATGGACACAGGGTCGCTTTGATCACGAGACGAGCCCATCCGCTCAATTGGAAGACATGGAGAAGCTGTTTCAGATATTTGCGCACGTCGATAATCCGCTCGGAGAATTGGGACGTGATACGGCGTTGGCATTCTGCAATTTGGCGCGTTCGCACCAGCGCGATGATCGTCTGGTGATAGGCGAGGGTAACCACCGTATTTTGGCGAGCCGGGCCGCTTAGCGTTGGTTTCTATCGCCGAATTATTCCCGTGCGAAGTGGCTTTTGCCGGAACCGGTGTGTTTTTCATGCCGGCGCATGAGACGAGGTCGCTGTAAGATGCGGAAAGTGTGCGTCGTCGTCGCGAGCCGCGCAAATTACGGACGCGTGAAATACCTATTGAAAGCGATTGAGCAGCATCCAGAGTTGGAGTTGCAACTTATCGTTGGTGCGTCCACCCTGCTTGAGCGCTTCGGGCCGGCAATCGATATTATCCGCAATGACGGCTTTAAGCCGTTGAGGTCGATATTCTACGTCATCGAGGGCGAGACGCTGGCGACCCAAGCCAAATCGACCGGCCTGGGTATTGTCGAATTATCGACAGCCTTTCAGGATCTTTCTCCCGACTTTGTCGTCACAGTCGCAGATCGATTTGAGACGATGGCAACGGCGGTCGCGGCAACCTATCTCAATATTAAGCTGGCGCATTTGCAGGGCGGCGAAGTGTCAGGGAACATCGACGACCGCGTGCGCCATGCCGTGACCAAGCTTGCCGATATCCATTTTGTATCGACAGAAGAGTCGCAAAGGCGCGTCGTCGGCATGGGTGAAAACCCTGACTTTGTGTTCAACTTCGGTTGTCCATCAATTGATGTTCTTCGCCACGACGATCTGTCGATCTCCAATCAAACTATGATGCGATACCTCGGCGTGGGTCATCCGCTCGACTGGACAAAGCCCTACATACTGGTCGTCCAGCACCCGGTCACGACATCTTATGGTCATGGACTTCAGCAGATTACCGAGACTTTGCACGCTGTACATCAGTTTTCCGACATTCAGAAAGTGGTTCTCTGGCCGAATATCGATGCCGGTTCTGACGACGTGTCCAAGGGAATTCGACACTTCCGAGAGTTCCACATGAGTGCTCCGATTTACTATTATAAGAACTTCGCTCCTGAGGACTATGCGCGAGTTCTAAAGCATGCCGTCTGTTGCGTCGGAAATTCGTCCTCCTTCATCCGAGAAGGGGCCTTTCTCGGCACTCCGGCGGTCATCGTAGGTGACCGGCAGGAGGGCCGCGAGCACGGACCCAACGTGGTGCATGCGAAGTACGAACGCCTCGACATTGCTGACAAGATTTCGCGCCAGATCAGGAATGGTCTTTATCCCTCCGTGCCGATTTTTGGGCGGGGCGATGCCGGAATACGTATTGCTGAGAAGCTTGCGCGGGTAGAACTGTCAAGCATCGTCAAGAAGAAGTCGGCCTGAAATTCCGATGACCGGCTCACGACATGTTCTTCTTCTGTGCGCGCAGGGCGGGCGTCCCGATGCTGAATTGGTTGCGAGCATCGCAGGGGCGCTACAGCGCGTCAGTGTCGCGCATGTGAGGGCAAGCACGGCCAGCTTGCTTCAGCGTGACGGACAATACATGGGGTTGCTCGAACCGGAAATCGAGGTTCTCGAGTCCTTTGAAACCTTCCGGAAAGCATCCCCAGCGGGGGAATTGGAAGGCGAGGTGGCGCGTCTGGTACGCGAATATCCAAGCGTTAATTGGTGGCAGATCGCAGCGGGCGAGCGGAGTTTCATCGATGCGTCGTTCCTGGTAGGTGGATTGGGCCAGCGGACCGAGACTGCGACCTACGTCGAGTCACTTATCGTCAATATGGCGCGGTACTTCGAGGCGATATTTTCAAAGAGAAACTTCGTGGCGGCAATGTGCCCAGAAGCGGACTCTCTTTTTACGTATGTATTTTATCAAGTCGCCCGGAGGTTTGGCGTGAGGATCATGGCATTCTCGCCGAACTCTTGGATTCGCGAGGACGGACGGCCAGGGTTTTTCCTTTCGCGAGACGAGTTTCTACACTCCGAGCGAATGGAGAGTGCCTATAAGGAACTGGAGTCTCGTGCACTGCAGGTCACTGAAGCTGAACGCGTGAGGCGGTTCAAATCGGCAGTCGTGGATTTCGATGTCAAGAAGGAGTACAAAAAAGTTACGAACAAGTCATTTGTGGTGTCGGCGATAACCCCGCACTTGCGAGACATCCTTGGCTACTTGCGTGAGAACGCCGCCCGTGACAAGGACGTGCAATATTTCAAGATCGACGTCTCGGCCAAGATCAAGGCAAACATCCTTCGTGGCTGGAGACGTTGGCGCACACGAAAGTTGATTGGCAGCGCGCTATCCCCTGTGCCGGCGCGAAGCGTGTTTTACGGAATGCAATATCAGCCGGAGCAGACGACGCTGATCGGTGGAAATCTATTCGCAAATCAAGTGGCGACTGTCGAGAATATCGCGAAGTGTCTTCCGTTTGGTTACAGGCTAATTGTAAAGGAACATCCTCGCGGCCGCGGTGCGCGTCCCGCATGGCAATATCGGCATCTCGCGCACTATCCTAATATCGAATTTTGCGATGCTGACTCAAAGGAAATTCTCAAGAGGTCCGACGCGGTGGTGACAATCACGGGCACGATTGGGCTCGAGGCAATGGCCTTAGACAAGCCTGTGATTGTGCTAGGCAATGTTTATTACGATTTTGCGGATATCGTATATAAGCCGCGCTCCTGGCTGGAACTCGCCGAAATCTTGCGCCGCGTTCTTGTGAATGGTGAGTATGGGAAGAACGACCGACGGCACGATCTCATCGACAAGTTCTTCCTCTCGTACTTGATGGCGCGGATTCCTGCACAGCTCTCGATAGAGTACGCGCCTACGATCGCGGAGGCGGTCTGTGCAGAGATCGGCGTGGATGTGCGATCGTTGCCCGTTGCCGTTTAAAGATGCGTTATAATCTATGACTAAAGGCATCATTCTCGCCGGCGGGGCTGGTTCGCGGCTGTGGCCGCTGACCAGCGTCAGCAGCAAGCAGTTGCTGCCGGTCTACGACAAGCCGATGATCTTTTATCCGCTGACGACGCTGATGCTGGCGGGGATCAAAGACATTCTGATCATCACCACGGAGGCGGAGGTGCCGCGCTTCCGCTCGCTGCTCGGCAATGGTGGGCGCTGGGGCATTCACATCGATTATGCGGTGCAGCCGGAGCCGGACGGCATTGCGCGCGCGTTCTTGATCGGCGAGCGATTCATCGACGGCCAGGCCTGTGCACTCGTCTTGGGCGACAATATTTTTTACGGCGCTGGGCTTGGCGAATTGGTGCAGAAGGCGTCGGGCAGGGCCGGCGCCACGATATTCTGTCATTGGGTGAGCGATCCCAGCCGTTACGGTGTGTTGGATTTCGATCGCGACGGCGTGCCGGCGGCCATCGACGAGAAGCCGCCGCAGCCGAAATCCAATTGGGCCGTCACCGGTCTATATTTCTATGACGCCTCGATCATCGAGGTGGCGCGGCGACTCAAGCCGTCGGCGCGCGGCGAGCTGGAAATCACCGACGCCAACCGTGTCTACCTCGAGAGCGGGCGCCTTGATGCCATCAAGCTCGGGCGCGGGTTTGCCTGGTTTGACGCCGGCACGCACCCATCACTGCTGCAGGCCTCGGAATTCATCTACACGATCGAAGAGCGGCAGGGGCTCAAGATCGGCTGCCCGGAGGAAATTGCCTATCGCATGGGATTCATCGATGGCACCGCGCTGAGGGCGCTCGCCGACTCGATCGCGCAGCCGGAATACCGTGCGTACCTTTACAGAGTGCTCGAAGGAAATATTTAGGTCTGCAATGCTCCACGGAAACGAAGGCCGTCAGTCCAATTGCCGAATCTGCGGAGCGCGCATGAGCGCTTTCATGTCATTCGGTCGCATGCCGATCGCCAACGGTTTTCTCACCGCCGCGGAAATTCCGAACGAGTATTTCTTTGAACTGGCGCCGGCCTTCTGCGAGCCGTGCGGCATGTTTCAGCTCGTCGAGCAGCCGCAGCCGGACAAGATGTTCCATGGCCAATACGCCTTCTATTCCAGCACGTCCCGTTATATGCAGGCGCATTTCGAGGCCTTCGCACAATCGGTCATGAACGGCGCGCTAGCGGGCCGTTCCGACCCGTTCGTGGTCGAGCTCGGCAGTAACGATGGCATCATGCTCCGACATTTCCATGCACGCGGCATGCGCCATCTTGGCGTCGAGCCGTCGGTCAACGTGGCGGACGTGGCGCGTGGCCGCGGCATCAGCACCATCAGCGCGTTCTTTGGCGAAAAGCTCGCCGGCGACATCGAAGCGCAGCACGGCCGCGCCGACGCGATCCTTGCGGCTAATGTGATGTGTCACATCCCGGATCTGCCGGGCGTGGCGGACGGCGTGCGCCGGTTGCTCAAGCCGGACGGCGTCTTCACGTTCGAGGATCCCTACCTCGGCGACATGATCGCCAAGACGTCCTACGACCAGATCTACGACGAGCATGTATTCATCTTTTCGGCGACGTCGGTGAAGAATGCCTTCGCGCCGCACGGTCTCGACCTCGTGGACGTGGCGCCGCAGAAAACACATGGCGGCTCGATGCGTTACACGCTGGCGCCGAAGGGCGGCCGTCCGGCTGCGCCTTCGGTCGGCGCGTGCCTGGCTCGTGAACGGGAGCAGGGGCTCGACCGTCCGGACACCTACGCGCGCTTCAGGCGCAACTGCGAGACTTCCCGCGCCGGGCTGATGCAATTGCTGAACGGGTTCCGCAGCGAAGGCCGCCGAGTGGTTGGCTACGGGGCCACTTCGAAAAGCACGACCATCACCAACTATTGCGGCATCACGCCGGAGCATGTGGAATTCATCTCCGACACGACCCCGATCAAGCAAGGCAAGTTCTCGCCAGGCGCGCATATACCGGTCCGCCCGTACGACGATTTCATCCGTTCCTATCCCGATTTCGCGCTGCTCTTCGCCTGGAACCACGCCGACGAGATAAGGGAGAAGGAGCAGGCTTTTGTCGCCGGCGGCGGTCGCTGGATCGTCTACGTACCCGAGGTCAAGGTCGTTTCGTGATTCCCGTCGCTTCGCCGCTTGCGCAAGCGCGCTCGCATCGGGTTGCGATCGACGCGGCATTGGCGCGCGTGCTCGACAGCGGTGCCTACGTACTGGGCGAAGAAGTCGAGTCCTTCGAGCGTGAGTTTGCGGCCTATTGCGAAGTCGCGCACGGCGTCGGCGTCGGCAGCGGCACCGACGCGCTGGTTCTGGCGTTGAAGGCGCTCGGCATCGGCGGCGGCGATGAAGTCATCACCGTCTCGCACACTGCGCTCGCCACGGCCGCCGCAATCATCGCCGCCGGTGCGGCGCCGGTCCTGGCCGATATCGACAGCTCCTACACCATCGATCCGGCGCGCCTTAAGGCGGCGGTTGGGCCGCGGACGAAGGCGGTTATTGCCGTGCATCTCTATGGCCAGCCGGCCGATCTTGCCGCGATTGCCGCGATCGCGGGGCAGCACGGATTGAAGCTGATCGAGGATTGTGCTCAAGCCGCCGGCGCCCGCTGGTGCGGCCGCAAGGTCGGCGGCATCGGCGACGTCGGCTGCTTCAGCTTTTATCCGACCAAGAATCTGGGTGCCGTGGGCGACGGCGGCATGGTGGTCACCTCCGACGCGGCACTGGCGGCTCGCCTGCGCCGCCTGCGTCAATACGGCTGGAACGAGCAGCGCCAGACAGAAGAGCCGGGCCTCAACACGCGGCTCGATCCGATGCAGGCGGCCATCCTGCGCGCGAAGCTGCCGTCGCTCGACGCCGGCAATGCGCGCCGCCGCTCGATCGCCGGCATGTATGCCGAAGGATTGGCCGGCCTGCCGCTGGCGCTGCCCGCGCCGAACCCAGGCACCGAGCACGTCTTTCATCTCTATGTCACCGCGGCGGATGACCGTGACGCGCTGATCCGCCATCTCGGGGGCGAGGGCGTGGGCGCGGCCGTGCATTACCCCGTCCCGGTGCACCGGCATCGCGGCTACGCCGAGCGTGCGGTCGTGCCGAAGGAGGGGCTTCCGGTCACCGAGCGGCTCGCCGGCCGCATCGTCAGCCTGCCTATGTTTCCGGAGCTGAGCGATGAGGACGTGGGGCGGGTGATCGCGGCGGTGCGCGGCTTTTATGGCATGCGGCGATGAATATGATGTCGCCGCGGTTGACCATCCTGATGCCACTACGAGGACGTCATCTGTTTACATTGCGCGCACTGTGGTACGCCAACGAACAGAAGCTGCCCTACAAATTTATACTTGCAGACGGCCAGGTTCACCCTCGGCTTGCATCCATTCTCGAGAACGCGCGCGACATATTTCCCGAGATCGACGTAGACTATATTCGCTATCCGGACGATAGCTCGTTCAGCCGGTTCTTCGCCAAGATGAGAGACGCGATTTCGCGGGTGCGCACACCTTACGTCATGTGCGTAGACAATGACGATTTCCTTGCGTTCACCGGCATAGAGCGAAGCATTGACTTCCTGGATAGCAATCCTGACTACGTGTGCTGCGGCGGCGGTCTCGCGGGGTTTTCGGTCTATTCCGGCCTGTCCGGCTCCGACGATGGCCTTGTCGGACCACTCAATCGCGTGTCGTACCGATACACAATTCACGACCGATCGAAGGATTTTTCCTCGCCGTATGCTGTCGAACGGCTGGCTGTCGGATCGCGGAATTGGTGGACGTATTATGCGGTCTTCCGTACGGAGGCGCAGCGGACCCTCTGGCGAGAAATCGAGCAGATTGACTTTTCCGACTTGCAGTTGCATGAGCTGTTTTGTGCGATGCGGACTTTGACGTTCGGAAAGGCGCGCTCCGACGGCACAACGATCGCGTATCTTCGTCAATACAGTACGTCGCAATTGTCAGCCTTCAAGGAAGACTGGGTTCATCATCTGCTGAGAAGCCGTTTCAGTACCGATTTCTCCGCGATGATCGGTATCGTGTCAGCTGCGGCAGCGACGACGGATGCAAAACCGCAGGCTGCGATCGCAGAGATGCTCCGCAGAATTTGTGACGAGTGGCTGCGCGAATTTCTCCGCCAGAGCTTCGGGACGTTGCAATCCGTCAAGCAACTCATTCGCCGGCGCGCACCTATGCTCGTGCGTTGGGTCAAGAAGCGCCGGCGTCTCCTGGTATCGATCGAGCGGGCCGCTCTATTCCGAAAACTCGCGGCCGATGGAGCATCGGACTCGTATATTGGGGCATTCCGAAAGGAATTCGAAGCGATTGAGCAGGTGTTGACGGGTTCGGACTTTGCCTCCTTCATCGCCAGGTACGCGGCTGAGTTCGAGGATCGTGTGTCTTCGATTAAAGAGCCGGGTTCGGTGCCACTCAATTCAACGGAGCAGCCGTGCGCGTAAAGCAGCACGAACTTGCGGGGCTTTTGCTGATCGAGCCCGTATGCTTTGCCGATGCTCGCGGGTTCTTTCTCGAAACCTACCAGGCTGCTCGATATAGGGACGTCGGCATCTCTGATGATTTTGTTCAGGACAACTATTCGCGTTCGCGGCAAGGCGTGCTCCGGGGGCTTCATTTTCAGATCAGCAAGCCGCAGGCGCAGATCATTACCGTCATGAGAGGCGTAATCTTCGATGTCGCGGTAGATCTGCGGCCGTCGTCGCCGACATTCGGGCGCTGGGCTGGCGCGCAGTTGAGCGAAGATGGCGCACGGCAAATGTATATGGCGCCTGGTTTTGCCCATGGCTTCTGCGTTGTGAGTGAGTACGCGGACCTTCACTACAAGGTGAGCCAGACCTACGACCATGCAGACGAGGGCGGGCTGTCGTGGCGCGACCCGAAGCTGGCGATTGCGTGGCCTGTGGCGCGTCCTGTCGTGTCGGACAGGGATGATGCATTTCCGCCGCTACAGAACATCTCGCGTGACAACCTGCCACGCATATGATCAGACAAAGGCTCTGACGGAATGATCCCGGAACGGCGAACAATCTGGGAAGGCGTGTACGACACCTTCGATCAGGCCTCTGGCGATTCGGGCGTCTTCGAAGGCTCCGTCTGGCTTGGCAAGGTGGTGGACCGAGCAGACAGGGCAGCGGAGTTGTCGCACTCGGCGAACTACGTCGCGCCAATCGCCCAGTCAAACGACTATGTGCTCCCGGTTGTGGCCGCATTGATTGCGGATCATGCGCGACCCATTCGCATTCTCGACTTCGGGGGCGGACTCGCGGCGAGTTACCTCCCCATGCGGGCGATGCTGCCGCAGCGGTCTTCAATAGAATTCGTGGTGGTCGAAAATGAAGCTGTGTGCCGGGAAGGACGAAAACGTTTTGCGGCCAGTGACGCTATCAGCTTCAGGACCGAATTGCCGACGGGTGAGAGTTTCGACATCGTCCATTTTGGTAGTTCGTTGCACTATGTTGAGGCGTGGGATGATCTCCTCAGAAGCGTTGCCGCATACGATCCGCACTATCTGATCTTTGCCGAATTGCCGGCGGGCGACAACATCGGCTTCGTCACCACGCAAAGCTACTATGGCAGCCGAATTCCGGTGCGGTTCTGGAATGCCAAGGAGTTTGTCGACTTTGTGGCATCGCTCGGCTTCGATCTCCTGCTTAAGGCGCGGTATCGTGGATACTGGCTCGGTAAGGATGAAGAATTGCCGACTGACAATTTCGAAGAAAGATACCGTCTAAGATACATGTGCCAGTTTCTGTTTCGGCGGCACGGCCTGGTCACCACATCACTGTGATTTAGATGGCGTCCGACGAATCCTATCGCGCATTGCCGTTGGTCCGCTGGCGGGACATCAAGCCAGAGCGCGGCCGCGTTGTTATGTGGGGTGCATCGGATCAGGCACGGGTCAATGGTTACATTTTGCGGGAGCTCGGTTGCGAGTTGGTGGGGCTTGTCGATGACTCGCCCGGCTTGGTTTCTCCGTGGAACGACGTGCCTATTTTTCATGGTTGGGCAGAGTTCGAGCCATGGTTAAGGAAGCAAGACGCCGGAGCGCTTGGATTCGTTGTGGCAATTGGGAATCCCTTCGGTCATGTCCGCTGTCAACTTCACGACCGCCTCGCTTCTGCTGGATGCGTTGCGACTGCATTGGTGCACCCGTCGGCAAAGATCTGCGCGAGCGCCACAATTGGTGGCGGTTTGCAGGCAATGCCGGATTCGATGGTTCACAGCGATGTTGTTATTGGTCGACAGTGTATCCTGAACACACGCTGTCTTGTGGAGCACGATTGCATTCTGGAGGAGGGCGTGGAGATCGGTCCCGGAGCGGTACTCGCGGGCCGTGTGTTCGTCGGTGCGAATACGTGGATTGGCACCGGAGCGTCGGTACGGCCTCGCGTAAAGATCGGTCGGAATTCGATCATCGGCGCGGGCGCCGTTGTCGTGAACGATATCCCGGATAATGTGGTGGCGGTTGGGGTGCCGGCGAGGCCCTTGAACAACCGGTCGGCTCCTTCCGCGGGACTGTAATTCAAAGGCCATGTCCGCACATCAACGAGATTGAGGCGAGGAACGTGTCAAGCATTCACATGGCCGGGCCATGGATCACGGAGCACGAGGAGAAGATCGTTCTCGACGCTCTGCGCAACGGCTGGTACGGCAAACAGGCCTACTACTACGTCGAGACGTTTGAGACGGAGTTCGCCAAATTCCACGAACGTAAATACGCGCTGATGACGCCGAATTGCACGACGGCATTGCATCTCCTGTTGGCCGGTCTTGGCATCGGCGAAGGAGACGAAGTCATTGCGCCTGAATGTACGTGGATAGGCTCCACGGCCTGCATTTCCTACCAACGCGCAACCCCGGTGTTTGCGGATATCGATCCCGTGCACTGGTGCCTGACGCCCGATGCCATCGAACGCGCCATCACATCACGCACCAAGGCTGTCATCGTTGTCGATCTCTACGGCAACATGCCGGACTGGGACGAGATCTCGGCGTTGTGCCGGCGCCGGGGTATCATCGCGATCGAGGATGCCGCCGAGGCGCTCGGCTCAAGCTACAAAGGGATCAAGGCGGGCAAGTTCGGCGTGGCCTCGAGCTTCAGCTTCCATCGCACCAAGACCATCACGACCGGGGAAGGCGGGATGCTGCTGATCGATGACGAGGCACTATACGAGCGGTGCAAGTTCTTGCGCGATCACGGTCGTGCGCCGGGGACATATTTCAATACCGAGGTGACCTTCAAATATATGCCCTTCAACTTGCAGGCTGCGCTTGGCTATGCGCAGTTTCAGCGACTGGATGAGCTGGTTGAGAAGAAGCGGTGGATTTGGAACGGTTACCGCGAGCGTTTGGCCGACATTCCCGATCTGCTGTTCAATCCCGAGACCAATCACGTTCGAAATGGGGTGTGGAATACCGCGCTGGTATTCGGCAAGTCCCATCAGGTGTCGCGTGATCGCGCGCTTAAGGAGATGCCGGAATTGGGCTTGCCCGTCCGTCCCTTCTTCTACCCCCTCAGTTCGCTGCCCGCGTATCCGGGGCTGGAGGAAGGCAATCGCAAGCTCAATCCAGTCGCGTACGATATTTCGGAGCGTGGGATAAACCTGCCCTCGGCCTTCAACATCACCGAAGCCGATTTGGATGCAATGAGTTCTGGCCTTCACCGTCTTGTCGGTCGCGGATGACACTATTCAAGGACATGTTGACGGTGGCGGAAGTCGGCTCGATCGATGCCTTCCAGGATTGAGCACGCTCGCCTCATCGACCTGCCGCGCCACACGCGCGACGGGGGCGAGGTGGTGGTCGCCGAGGCGGCGACCGGCGTGCCGTTCGCCATCGCCAGGCTGTTCGTCTTGCGCGCGCCGCAGGGCGCCGAGCGTGGCCGGCATGCGCACAGGCGGTGCTCGCAGTTCATGATCTGCTCGAATGGCGCCGTCGATATCGTGCTCGATGACGGCGTGGCGGGGCAGACCTACACGCTGGCGCGCAGCGACCAGGCGCTGCTGGTGCCGCCGATGCTGTGGAACACCGTCGTCTTCCGTGCGCCGCAGTCGGTCGTCTCGGTGCTGTGCGACAGGCCGTACGAGGCCGACGATTATGTGCGCGACTACCAGGAATTCCGCGGGCTGAAGCAAGGAGCCATTCGTTGAAATTCGTCGTCACCGGTGCTCTCGGCCACATCGGCTCCGCTTTGATCCGCGCCCTGCCGGCCTATCGGCCGGGCTGCGAGATCGTGCTGATCGACAATCTGAGCACGCAGCGTTACCCGTCGCTGTTCAAATTGTCGGCCATCGGGCGATACCGCTTCATCGAGGCCGATGTGCGCAGTACTGACCTGCGGCCGCTGTTCGAGGGGGCTCATACGGTCGTACACCTGGCGGCGAAGACCGACGCCGCCGGCAGCGTCAACGATGCCGCCGGCGTCGAGGCCAACAATTTCCAGGCGACGCAAAAGGTCGCCGCTGCCTGTATCGACAGCGGAGCGCGGCTGATCCATCTGTCGTCGACTAGCGTTTACGGCACGCAGCAGGAAGCGGTCTCGGAGGATTGCTCGGCCGATGAGCTCAAGCCGCAAAGCCCTTACGCGACGACGAAGCTCAAGGAAGAGGACCTCGTCCGCGCATTGGCGGGGAAGGGGCTCAAGGCGATCGTCTGCCGCTTCGGCACGATCTTCGGCGCATCGCCAGGTATGCGCTTTCATACTGCCGTCAACAAGTTCTGCTGGCAGGCCGTGATGGGTCAGCCGCTCAGCGTCTGGCGCACCGCCTACGACCAGAAGCGACCATACCTCGATCTTGCGGATGCCGTGCGCGCCGTCGCCTTCATCATCGAGCACGATCTCTTCGACGGCCGGGTCTACAACGTGCTGACCCTGAATGCGACGGTGCGCGATATCGTCGACGCCATCCGCGAGTTCGTGCCGCGGGTCGAGGTTTCGTTCGTCGACAGCCCGATCATGAACCAGCTCTCCTATGAAGTGTCGGCGCAGCGCTTTTGCGATGCCGGCTTCGCGTTTGCCGGCGATCTCCGCCGCGGGATCGGCGGCACGATGGCCTTGCTGCAAGCGGCGGGAGGTCGCGCTTAGCCGCATGCGGCGTCTCTTGATCACCGGCGGCGCCGGCTTCATCGGCGCGAACTTCGTCCATCACTGGCGGCGCATCCGGCCGACCGATGTGATCGTCGTGCTCGACGCGCTCACTTATGCCGGCAACCTCGCCAATCTTGCCGCCTTGCAGGGTACTCCCGGGTATCATTTCGTCCACGGCGACATCTGCGATGCCACTCTGGTGACGGATCTTTTTCGCGACTGGAGCTTCGACACGGTCGTGCACTTCGCGGCGGAGAGTCATGTCGACCGCTCGATCGTTTCGTCGGCGCCCTTCGTGCGCACCAATGTCGTTGGCACGCAGGCGCTGCTCGATGCTGCGCTGTCGGTCTGGAAACCGAATTTCGACGGGAAACGCTTCCACCACGTCTCGACAGATGAGGTCTACGGCTCGCTCGGTCCGGATGACCCGGCCTTCACCGAAGCCACGCCTTACGACCCGAAATCGCCCTACGCCGCAAGCAAGGCGGCGAGCGATTTCCTGGTGCGCTCCTATGCCCATACCCACGGGCTTCCGGTCACGATCACCAACTGCTCGAACAATTACGGTCCGTTCCAGTTTCCCGAAAAGCTGATCCCGCTGATGATCATCAATGCACTCACCGGCAAGCCGCTGCCGGTGTACGGCGATGGCAGGAACGTGCGCGACTGGCTTTACGTCGAAGACCATTGCGCGGCGGTGTTGCAGGTCATCGAGCGCGGGCGGGCGGGAGAGACCTACAATATTGGCGGCGGCGCGGAGATGGCGAATATCGATCTGGTGACGTTGCTGTGCGGCGCGCTGGACACGAAGTTTGCAGCCGAACCGGGACTCGCGCAGCGGTTTCCGTCTTGCCCAGCCTCTGGTGCCGCGAGCTGCCGCGATCTGGTCACGTTCGTGAAGGACAGGCCGGGGCATGACCGCCGCTATGCCATCTGCGCGGACAAGCTCCGGGACGAACTCGGCGTTCGCGCGGGCACCGGCTTCGCATCCGGCCTCGACCGCACACTCGACTGGTATCTGGCGAACGAGGCTTGGTGGCGGACCATAGAGCGGGGTGAATATCGCGACTGGATCGCGCTGAATTACGGAGCGCAGCGCCAGGGAGCCGCACAATGATTTCCCGCCGCGAGCATGGAAATTGGGCCTCGGCCGGCTCTGTCCGGCCCCTCCGAATCCCGCTAGTTGAATGCCGCGCCGAGCACGAAAGCCGGGCCCAAGCCGAGCCTGCCTATAAGATCAAGCGAGATTCACATGTCTGACAACCCCAAGGTGGTGATCCTCGCCGGCGGCCGCGGCACGCGGTTGGCCGAGGAAACCGACATCAAGCCGAAGCCGATGGTCGAGATCGGCGACCGGCCGATCCTCTGGCACATCATGAAGCACTATGCGGCGCACGGGCTGAACGAGTTCTACCTGGCGCTCGGCTACAAGGGCCACCTGATCAAGCGCTACTTTCTCGACGAGGTGCAACTCACCGGCGACCTCACGGTGGAGACCGCGAACGGTCACGTCGCCGCGCGCCGCAACGAGAGCGACAACTGGCGCGTCCATCTCTGCGATACGGGGCTCGATACCAGCACCGGCGGGCGCCTGAAACGTCTGGCTCCCCATCTGCGTGGCGGCACCTTCGTCCTCACTTATGGTGACGGTGTTTCGAACGTTCCGGTCGACAAGCTGCTTGCCTTCCACCGCAAGCACGGCCGCCTCGCCACCGTCACGGCGGTCCGCCCACCGGCGCGCTTTGGCGGGCTCACCTTCGACGGGGACCTGGTCAAGATCTTCGTCGAGAAGCCGCAGATCGGCGAAGGCTGGATCAACGGCGGATTCCTGGTGTTCGAGCCCGCCGTGCTCGACATGATCGAAGGCGACTCGGCGAGCCTCGAAAGCCAGCTTCTCGAGCATCTCGCCGGGCAGGGGCAATTGGCCGCCTATCGGCACGATGGCTTCTGGCAATGCATGGACACGGTCCGCGACCTGCGACTTTTGCAGTCGCTGTGGGACGGCGGCGCGCCGCCGTGGAGAACCTGGAATGTCTGATCGGGATGCGCAGCGCAATTTCTGGCGCGACCGCCGTGTCTTTGTCACCGGCGGCACAGGTCTCGTCGGCGGCTGGCTGACCGAGCGCCTCGTTGAACTCGAGGCCGACGTTGTCGCGCTGGTGCGCGACTGGGTTCCAGGCTCGCGGTTCGTCGAGCTCGGCCTCGACAGGAAAGTGAGCGTCGTGCGCGGCGATATCCGCGACCAGGCCATGCTCGAGCGGGCGCTCGGCGAATACGAAGTCGATACGGTGATCGATCTGGCGGCGCAGACGATCGTCGGGATCGCCAACCGCAACCCGGTCTCGACCTTCGAAACCAATATCGCCGGCACCTGGTGCCTGCTCGAGGCCGTGCGCCGCAGCCCGACGGTGAAGGCGGTGGTGCTCGCATCCTCGGACAAGGCCTACGGCTCGGCGCGGACACTGCCCTATGTCGAGACGACGCCGCTCAATGGCCAGCACCCTTACGACGTCTCGAAGTCCTGCGCCGATCTGATCGCGCAATGCTACGCCAAGACCTGGAAGGTCCCAGTCGCGATCACGCGTTGCGGCAATTTCTTCGGCGGCGGCGACCTGAACTGGAACAGGGTGGTGCCCGGCACGATCCGCTCTATCCTGCGCGGCGAGCGGCCGATCATCCGCTCTGACGGCAAGTTCATCCGTGATTACGTCTACGTCGAGGATGCCGTCGACTCCTACCTTCATCTGGCCGAGGCGCTGCGCCGTGACGAGAAGCTGGCCGGCGAGGCCTTCAACTTCTCGACCGGCAAGCCGCTCAACGTCATCGAGGTCGTTGGTGCGATCCGCGCCGCCATGAAGTCGGACCTCGAGCCGGTGGTGCTGAACGAAGCCTCGAATGAGATCCGCGAACAGCACCTCGATTCGACCAAAGCGCACACGGTTCTGAAATGGCGCGCCAAATTCGGACTCGAGCAGGGTCTGCCGCGCGCGATCGATTGGTATCGCAAGTATCTGACCGCCCGCACATGACATTTCATTGCCGCTCATGCGATGGCACGCGCTTTGCGCCCGTGCTCGATCTCGGCGCGACGCCGTTGGCCAACGCGCTGCTCGATCCCTCCGACCTCGGCAAGCCGGAGGGCCGCTATCCGCTGTGCGTCGTGTTCTGTGAAACATGCAGCCTTGTCCAGATCACGGAGACGGTTCCACCGGAGGTGCTCTTCTCCAACTACGTCTATTTCTCCTCGTTCTCCGACACGGCGGTGGCGTCCGCCAAAGCGATCGCACAGCGGCTGACAACGAGCCGTAGTCTCGGGCCGAATTCGCTGGTGATGGAGGTCGCCTCCAACGACGGCTATCTTCTCCGCCATTACCGCGACGCCGGCATTCCGATCATCGGCATCGAGCCCGCCGCCAACATTGCCGCGGTCGCGGAAAAAAACGGCATCCGCACTCGCTGCGCCTTCTTCGGCAGAGATGAAGGCGCGCGGCTTGCCGCCGAAGGCTTCCGCTGCGACGTCTTCCACGCCAACAACGTGCTGGCGCATGTCGCCGACCTCAATGGTTTCGTCGCTGGCCTGAAATCGGTTCTGAAACCCGGCGGCATCGCCTCGATCGAGGTCCCCTATCTCGGCGAACTCATCGACAAGCTCGAATTCGACACGATCTATCACGAGCATCTTTGCTATTTCTCGGCGACGGCGCTGGACCATCTGTTCGCCCGGCACGGGCTGGTCCTGTTCGACGTCGAACGCATTCCGATCCACGGCGGGTCGCTGCGGGCCTTTGTCGCGCATGCAGGCGCGGCGAGGACCGGGACGCTCACGGCGCTGCTCGCGGATGAGGCGCGGCTCGGTTTCACCACGGCATCCTTCTACGCCGACTTCGAATCGAAGGTTCTCGCCCTGCGTAAGAGCTTGCTCGCTGCGCTCAAGGACCTGAAGCAGAACGGCCGCTCCCTTGCCGCCTACGGCGCCTCGGCGAAAGGCGCGACGCTTCTCAATTTCTTCGGCATCGGTGCGGATCTGCTCGACTTCGTCGCCGATCGCTCGACGGTCAAGCAGGGCAAAATCACGCCGGGATCGCACCTTCCGATCGTCGCGCCGGAGGAACTGCTGACGCGCAGGCCCGATTACGTGCTGCTCCTGACCTGGAATTTCGCCGAGGAAATCCTGAAGCAGCAGGCCGCCTACCGCGATGGCGGCGGCAAGTTCATCATTCCCATTCCAGAGCCGCGTATCGTCTAACGATGCGTTTCTTTCCGCTGGATATTCCCGGCGCCTTCCGCATCGAGGTCGAGCGGCGGGAGGACGAGCGCGGCTTTCTGGCACGGACCTTCTGCGCGCGAGAATTCAGTGCGCAAGGATTGACGACGGAATTTTCCCAGCACAGCGCCTCGTTCAACCGTCACAAGGGCACGCTCCGCGGCATGCACTACCAGGTCGATCCGCACGCGGAAGTAAAGCTGGTGCGCTGCACGGCGGGATCGGTGTTCGACGTCCTGGTCGACCTGCGCCGGTCGTCGCCGGCGTTCGGCCGCTGGCATGGCGAAGTGCTCAGCGCCGGCAATCATACGATGCTCTACATTCCGGCCGGCTGCGCGCATGGCTTTCAGGCGCTCGAGGACGCGACCGAACTCTATTACGAAATCACACCGGAATATGCCGCCGACGCCGCGCGCGGCGTGGCCTATGACGACCCTTCCATCGGCATCAGGTGGCCACTGGCCAACCCGATCCTCTCGCCGGCCGACCGGTCGCGGCCGCGTCTTGCGGACGCGGATACGTTTGCATGAAGCTTCATAAGGGCAGGGTTCTGCTGACGGGGGCCAGTGGCTTCATCGGCCGCGCCGCCATCAACCCGCTGCTTGGCGCCGGGTTCGAGGTGCATGCCGTCGCGCGTCATGCGCTGCCCGGTGTGTCCGAGGTGACGTGGCATGAGGCCGATCTGCTTGACGAGAGGGCGATCAAAGCGGCCGTCGCGGCCGCTGGGCCGAGCCATCTCCTGCATTTCGCCTGGTACGCCGAGCCCGGAAAATATTGGAGCTCGGTCGCCAATGTCGACTGGCTGCGCGCCAGTCTCGTGCTCATGCGAGCGTTCCACGAAAGCGGCGGGCGCCGCGCCGTCATGGCCGGGACTTGTGCCGAATACGAATGGTCCGCGGATGCGTATTCGGAAGGCGGCTCGCCCTTGCGGCCGGCCACCCTCTACGGCACGTGCAAGAACGCCTTGCAGGAAGTGCTCGCGGCATTTTCCCGGCAGACCGGGCTCAGCACCGCCTGGGGCCGCATCTTTTTTCCGTTCGGCCCGCACGAGCACAGGTCGCGGCTCATTCCGTCCGTCGCCTGCTCTTTGCTCGAGGGCCGCGTCGCTGAGTGCACGCCCGGCGAACAGGTCCGCGATTTCATGCACGTCGATGACGTGGCGGCCGCATTCGTCGCGTTGCTCGCGTCGGACGTCGCGGGGGCCGTGAATATCGGCTCCGGCTCCGGCGTTCGCGTGAAGGACATCGTGCGAAGCATCGGCGGGCAGATCGGTCATTCCGATCTCATCCGTCTCGGCGCGCGGCCGATGCCGGCGGGCGATCCGCCCAGCATCGTCGCGAACGTCACTCGCCTGCAGAACGAGGTCGGCTGGCGTCCGTCGCGGAGTTTCGAGACGGCCTTGTCGGACACGCTCGCGTGGTGGCGAAACTGTCACGATCAGGCACGGACGGCTTGAGCGCACGAACGATGCTTACGCGGAACGTCTTTGCAAACCTGATCGGCGGTGTCTGGGTCGCGATCCTCACGCTGGCGATCGCGCCGATCCAGGTTCATCTGCTCGGCGTCGAGGCGTTCGGCGTGATCGGGTTCATCTCGACGTTGCAGGTCGTGGTGGGCATCCTCGATCTCGGCCTCTCCAGCACCCTGACGCGCGAGATCGCCGGCGACCGTACGCCCGGACGGCAGGCGAGCCGCGATCTGGTCCGCACCAGCGTCACGATCTACTGGTCGCTGGCGGTGCTCAGCGGCGCGGCGATCGTGCTGCTGGCCGTGCCACTGGCGCACCGGTGGTTCAATCCGGACACGATCGATATCGATACGCTGGAGCGGGCGCTGCAGGTCGGCGCAATCTATCTCGCCGCGCGCTGGCCGGTCGTCCTTTACACCGGCGTCATCTGCGGCGCGCAGCGGATGGACGTGCTCAACGCCGTCAAGATCGGTGCGGTCACCGTGCGTCTTGCCGGCGGCATCGTTGTCCTGTTGTTGTCGCCGCAGCTCACGTCTTTTCTCTGGTGGCTTGGCATCAGCTCGTTGATCGAGGTTGCAGCCTATCTCGCGGCGGCAAGGCGCGTGATGCCGGAGGCCGACTGGCGGCCGGGTCTTTCAATGGATGCCTTGCGCCGCGTGTGGGGCTTCTCGCTGCAGATGGCCGCGTTGGCGCTGCTCAGCATGTTGCTGACTCAAGTCGATCGCTTGATGATCAGCCGGATGCTGCCGCTGAAGGAACTCGGCTACTACTCGCTCGCCTACACCGCGGCGACCGGCATTTCCCTGGTGATCTCCTCGATCAGCACGGCGCTGATGCCGTCGTTCGCGGCGGCCCACGAGGCGGGCGAGCGCGGGCCATTGCTCGCCCGCTACGAGGCGGCGAATAGAGCAATGTTGTTCTCGACCGGCGTCGTCCTGTTCTCGCTCGGGTTCTTCGGACGTCCGCTGCTCAGCGTCTGGGTCAGCCCGTCAGCGGCAACAGGAGCCTGGGTTCCGCTCGCGCTGCTGGCGGGCGGCTTCTGGTTCAGCGCCGCCGTCTCAAATGCCTATACGACCTCGATCGCGTTACGCAGGCCGTCGGGGCCGCTGCTGATCAGCCTCGCCAGCGCGGTGCTCTACGTTCCGCTCATGTACGTGATGACCCGCAACTGGGGAACGGACGGCGCCGCCGGCGCTTGGCTCGCGCTGAATGCCTTTTACCTCGTGACGATCGTCCCGTTCGTTCACCGGAAGATACTGCGAATTCCGGTGGCGCCATGGCTCCTCACGAATGTCATCCCCTTCGCGATGCTCGGCCTTGTGACGTTCGGGCTCGCGCGCGGACTTCTCGCGCTCTGGGCGCCGTCGGCCGGGCTCGCCTCCGAACTGATGACCCTGGTGGCCGCCGCTGCCGCCTACTCATTGCTCGGCTACACGCTTCTCGGCGAGACTCTGAAAAGCGGGGTCCACCATTTCCTGCGCGGGCGCCGGCTGAGCCTGTCCCCGTGATCCGGACGGTGCACACGCCGGGATGTCCTGGGCATGAATCGGTATTTCTCACGGCGCGCGACCGTAACCGGCGCGTCAGCCGTGACATGTTCACCTATCTGCGCTGCGACGCATGCGGGCTTGTGAGGCTGGCCGACCCGCCGGACGATCTCGGCAAGTTCTACCCGGCGGCCTATTACGACCTGCCGTCGCGGCAGAGACTGGCGAAGATTGCCGGCCGCGACGCGTTCAAGATCGATCTTGTCCGGCGTTTCTCGAAGCCGGGCCGGCTGCTCGAAATCGGCCCCGCATTCGGGGTGTTCGCGTATCAGGCGAAGCAGGCCGGCTACGGCGTCTCCGCCATCGAGATGGATGCGCGCTGCTGCGACTATCTGGCGAAGGAATTGCAGATCGACGTTCGGCAGAGCGATGCACCCGAACGGGCGATACAAGGTTTCGCGCCGCAAGACGTGATCGCGCTGTGGCACGTGATCGAGCACTTGCCGGATCCCTGGACGCTGCTGCGCGCCGCCGCCGCCAATCTCAGGCCGGGCGGAATATTGGTGATCGCGACGCCAAATCCGCTTGCCTGGCAATTCGGTGTGATGGGCGCCCTGTGGCCGCATGTGGACGCGCCGCGCCATCTGTATTTGCTCCGCAGCGCGACGGTCGCCGATTTCGTGCGCCCGTTGGGGCTCTCCTGCATCCATACGACCACGGATGACGAAGACGCACGCAGCTGGAACCGTTTCGGCTGGCAGAGGCTGCTGATGAATGCGTGTCCTGGAAAATGGACGCAGCGCGCCGCCTTCGTGGCCGGCTGGGCGCTCAGCGCGGCCATGTCGCCGCTCGACCGCCGCCCGGGGGCGGGGAGCGCCTATACTCTTGTCCTGCGGAAGGATGCCTAGGTGAACCCGCGCTTTTCAGTGCTGCTGCCGACGCGAAACGGCGGCCCGTTCATCGCGAACTGCATCCATTCGGCGCTATCGCAGGACCACGACAGCTTCGAGCTTGTCGTCTCGGACAACGCGAACACCGACGCAACGCCCGATATCCTCGCGAAGATCGACGACCCACGGCTCACCGTCGTTCGCCAGGAGTCCGTGCTGCCCGTCCATGAGAACTGGAATGCGTCGCTCGCACATGCACGTGGCGACTATTTCGTCATGCTCGGCGACGACGACTATTTGCTGCCGGGGGCCCTGCGGAAGCTCGATGCCGCGCTCCGCGCGCATGGCGAGCCGGACTGCGTGCTGTTCAACGCCTATTCATACGTTGCGCCGAACGCCATAGACGCCGCCGCGGCGAGCTATTGGGCGCCGCACCACCACCGGTACGATGCGAGCTTCAAGGCGGGCATTCTCGAGCGCGAGTTCTGTACGGGCATCGTGAAGGACATGTTCCGATTTCGGCCGCGCATTCCGCTCAACATGCAGACGACGGTGTTCTCGCGCAAAAGCATCGAGCGCATGCCGCCGCCGGTCTTTCGCGCGCCGTTTCCCGACCACTACCTGCTCAATGCCCTCCTGCTGACGGCCGGCCGGTGGCTCTATTTGCCGGAGCGGTTCATCATTGTCGGCGTGTCGCCAAAATCGTTCGGTCATTTCTTCTACGGTCAGCAGAGTGCCAGCGGTCTCAAATACCTGGGGATCGAAACCGGGGCGGAAGGGCTGTTGCCGGGTAATGACCTGCTCAACGGCATGTATCGCTGGTTACGGCTTCTGCTGTCGAACTTTCCGAAGGAACTCGCCGGCGTGCGAATCCATCGTTCCGCCTATCTCGTCCGTCAGCTTCGATTCTGGGCGGTCCAGGCTCGCCTCGGCGCCATCTCACCACGAGAGTTTCTGCGCCGGCTGGCCTTGTTGTCGTTTTTCGATTGGCTGCGCATGACACGGTCTGTCTTGGATGCGGAGGTCTGGAGGCGGCTCGCCCGGCTGATGACGCCGAAGTCCAAAGCTGCGGCGAACGTATTGTGGCCGGGCCTGCAGAGGATCGACGGCGTGCAGGACATCCGTGAGTTTTCCGATTGGATCGATGCAACCGATGGGCGAGGAAATTGATGGCGCTCGCTGCGCCCCGCCGTTTCGGCACTTCGGAGAATCTGGCAGTTACGCGACCATGACCTCGCCGCGAATTCTGATCGTCGCGCCGCGACTCGATATCGGCGGTACCGAGATGCATTTGGCGCGCGTTCTGCCTCTGCTGCGTCAGGCAGGGCTCGACATTTCGGTCTTCGTGCTTGAGACGGGCGGCACGCTCGAGAACGAACTCGCGGCCGCCGGCGTGCCGGTCTACGGCGACAGCCGCGTGATGGCGCGCCTGCCGCACACGGTCGCCACCCTGTTCAAGCTCGCGAGGCACCTTCGCGAGACCGAACCGGATCTCGTCCACTGCTTCCTGCCGCGTCCCTATCTCGTCGCCTCGTTCGCATCCTTCCTCGCCGGGCACCGCCGCCGCATCATGAGCCGGCGCTCGCTGGCGAATTACAAGCGCGGGCATCCGATCCTGGCGATGCTCGAGCAGGTCGCGCACCGCTCGACGCTCGCCTTCATCGGCAATTCGAAGGCGGTGGTCGGCCAGCTCCTGGAAGAGGCGCCGCATCCGGACGAAGTCGGGCTCATTCACAACGGCGTCGTCCTGCCGGCGCCCGACGCTTCGGAAGGGCGGGCGTCTGCGCGGGCGGCGCTCGGGCTATCCGACGATACGCTCGCGATCTGCGTCGTCGCGAGCCTCTTCAAATACAAGGGGCATGCCGACCTGCTTGCCGCACTCGGCGCCGTTCGTCACCAACTTCCTGCACGGTGGCGTCTCCTGGTCATCGGGCGCGACGAAGGCATCGGCGAAGAGCTCGCCCATCAGGCGACGGCCGAGCAGATCGGCGATCATGTCGACTGGCTCGGCGAGCGGTCCGATGTCGGCTTCCTTCTCCAGGCTATCGATATCGCGGTGCTGCCCTCGCACGAGGAGGGGTTCTCCAACTCGCTTCTCGAGACGCTCGCGCACGGCATCCCGACCATCGCGACGGCGGTCGGCGGCAATCTCGACGCGATCGTCAACGGCGCGACGGGGGTGCTCGTGCCGCCGGCGTCGCCCGAGGATCTCGGACGGGCGATCCTGGCGCTGGCGAACGACGCCGCCTTGCGCACACGGCTGGGGTCTGCCGGGCGCGCGCGTGTGTTCGAGCTCTTCTCTCTGGAAGCCTGCGTCCGCGCCTATGAGAGGCTGTACCGGAATTTCGGCCGCATCGGGCAAGGGAAGATTCAGGAGATCATCGAATCGGCGCCGCTGGTTCCAGATGATGTCGCGGCGCCGGCTGTTGCGCGGCGCCGGCTCGGCTCGCAGCCGCGGATCGGTTACGTTCCGTATTCCGCCAGCTTCACCAAGCCTGGCGACCGGCGCCGGTTCGTAGCCTATGCGCGCGCACGCGATCTCGAATTCGAGGTGGCCGATCCGGACGAGCGTTACGACCTCGTGGTGCTGAGCGAGACGGCCGACATCAGCATCTGGCCCGACTACCGGCACGGAAAGATCGTCTACGACTTGATCGATTCCTACCTGTCGGTGCCTCGCTCCAATCCCGCCCAACTGCTCCGGGGCTCGGCCTGGTTCGTGCTGGGAAAGCACCGGCGCTTGCGGCCGGACTACCTCACAAGCCTGCGTCAGATGTGCAGAAGGGCCGATGCGGTCGTCTGCTCGACGGCGGAGCAGTCGCAGATCATTCACAAGTACTGCGACAATGTGCATATCGTTCTCGATATCCACGAAATGGTCGTGAAGAACGTCAAGACCGACTACTCCGTTGGCGATTCCATTCGCTTCGTCTGGGAAGGGCTGCCCAGCAACCTGCCGCAATTGGCTCAGATCGCTCCGGCGCTGGCCAGGTTCGGCGAGCGGCATCCCTTCGAACTGCACGTCGTCACGGATTCCGCGCGGGAGAAGCTGAAAGGACTGCTGGGTGAGGTCGACAGCCGGCGATTCCTGCAGCAGCATTTTGAAAAATTCATTTTCCACGAGTGGGACGAGCAAACCTGCTCGGCCATCGTCAGCGGGTGCGATGTCGCGCTGATCCCGATCGACCTGACGGATCCCTTCGTGCGTGGAAAGCCCGAGAACAAGCTTCTGTTGCTGTGGCGAATGGGAATGCCCGTGATCGCCGCGGGAACGCCGGCCTACAAGCGGGCGATGGCGCAGGTTGGCACGCCGCAACTCGCGTGCGTCGCAGATGGCCAGTGGGCCGCCGCATTCGAGTATCTGCTCGCATCCGAAGCGGCGCGGCGCGATGCGGCGGCCCGCGGACGCATTCATGCCCAGACGTACCATGGTCCGCCGATGGTGCTGTCGCGCTGGGACGCGGTGTTCTCGAGCCTCGGCTATGAATTTGCCGCCGGTCGGCAGGCGCGGGAGCCGATCGTCGCTTGATCCCCATCGTTCGTGCTAGTTATCGGCTGGCGCCATGCGCGCATTGGCGCCCGGCCGGCGGAGGTTCTTGCGTTGGATAATTCGCGGGTTGTGAGCGAGACCGGCCGGATCGGCCCCGCGCGACTCTTCGAGCAGGGCAGCGGCTGGGTGCTTGCCGGCACCTTCGTGTTCGCCACGGCCGCCGGCCTGCTCATTCAATGGTTCATTCTCCCGGTCCTGCTTCCCGGTCTTCATGCCGGGCACGGACTGCAGGCAGGCGGCGATTGGATCGGTTTCCATGAGTACGGACTCAAGCTGGCCAATGCCCTCTCGTCCGAGGGTTGGAGTGCGTTCGAGCTGCGCCCGGTCGGGAATTTTCCGATTGCCGAGTCAGGGGTTCTTTATTTTCTCACTGGCGTCCGGGAACCTTGGGTCGTCGTTCCGTTGGACGCTCTGATCTATGCATCGGCGGTTCTCGCGGTCTTCAACGTGTTTTGCCGCATCGCCGGCCGCCGCGCCGCTCTCATCGGACTCGTTCCCCTCGTTCTGTTCCCCGGCGCCATTCAGTTTTACTCGCAGGTCGAGAAGGACGTGTGGGCTTTTGCAGGCTCCGCCTGGCTGCTGTTTGTCATCACTGCGCTCATGAGGCCTACGGCGCTGTCGTGGCGGCAATGCTCCGGCCTGATTGTGGTTACGTTTATGGCTGCTGGTTTTGCTTGGCTGGTGCGGCCGTATTTTTCCGTGGTGCAACTCGGCGCATTCGCATGCGGCGGCATTATCGCTCTTTCGAGTTTCTGCCTTCCGGGCGGGCGTCCACGGCGCGCAGTTCGGCTTGCTTGTCTTCTGGGCTGCGCCGGCGTGATCGCTGTTTTCGCCGCTGGCGTTCCCGCAGCCCTTTGGCCGTCTCTGAAAGCGAACAACGCATCAAATTTGCTCGCGGTTCATGGCAGCACAAGACCAAATCCGGACTGCGTAACGCAGCCCGGTGAACTCGATCGCCTTATGCCCGCGGTCGCCAGACGGCCGCTGCAATCCATCGCAAGCATAAGAGCGGACCAGCGGGCCGCCACCGGATATGCGGGCAGCAACATCGACAATGACGCGTGCTTTAGCCGGGCGAGCGACGTAGTGCGGTACTTGCCTCGCGCATTGCAAATAGCGCTGTTCGCGCCATTTCCTGATATGTGGTTCGAAAGGGGCGTCTCCATCGGAGCGAGGGCGATGCGTGCCATTTCCGGATTGGAAATGCTGTGCGTCTATATCCTGCTGCCGGGCGTCGCTCTGGCGATCTGGCAAGCGCGGGGCCGGCGGCGCTACGTCTTCGTTATTCTTGCCGTCGTCGTGCCAATCGTTCTTCTGTTGGCGGCGACGATCCCGAATATCGGCACGCTCTACCGAATGCGATATGGATATTTGCAGGTCCTCGCCGGGTTGGGAGCGATCGGCTGGATTGAGCTCTTGCGTCTGAAACGCGTCGCCGGCTTGGGCATGTTGCGGCCCGCGGAAAAAGAGGCCGTGGGGTGAGACTGAGTGAGCGGACCCGTTCACGAGCCGGATGTCTTGGATTGTCGTGGGCTGCTCCCATCATAAACGCTGGAAAGAATGGTTTTCATGGCGCACGGGCGTAAAATTGCGGTCATCGGTCTCGGCTACGTCGGCTTGCCAGTGGCCGTCGCGTTCGCGCGGTCGGGCGTGCCGGTGGTCGGTTTCGATATCGACCAGGGCCGCATCGCCGAATTGACGGCCGGGCACGATAGGACGCGCGAGGTGGAATCAAGCGAGTTGCATCAGCCGGTGCTCGCGTTCGAGAGCGACCTCGGCAAGCTGACGCCGGCCGATTTCTTCATCGTCACCGTGCCGACGCCGATTGATCCGGCAAATCGTCCCGACCTGCGCGCGCTGTTGTCGGCGTCCGAGACGGTCGGCGCGGTGCTCAAGCGCGGCGACATCGTCGTCTACGAGTCGACCGTGTACCCGGGAGCGATCGAGGAGGATTGCGCGCCGGTTCTGGAGCGGGCCTCGGGCCTCGTGTGCGGCCGCGACTTCACGCTCGGCTATTCTCCCGAGCGCATCAATCCAGGCGACCGGCAGCACCGCTTCGAAAGCATCATGAAGGTCGTATCCGGCCAGGACGCGCGTACGCTCGACATCGTCGCGGACGTCTATGGCTCGGTGGTCAAGGCCGGCATTCACCGCGCGCCGTCGATCAAGGTGGCGGAAGCCGCGAAGGTCATCGAAAACACGCAGCGTGACCTCAACATCGCTTTCATGAACGAACTGTCGACGATCTTCCACCGGCTCGGGATCGACACCGGGGACGTATTGGCGGCGGCTGGGACCAAATGGAACTTCCAGCCCTTTCAACCGGGCCTGGTCGGCGGGCACTGCATCGGCGTCGACCCTTATTACCTGACGCACCGGGCAGAGAAGGCCGGCTATCTTCCGGAGGTCATTCTTGCGGGGCGCCGCATCAATGACATGATGGGCGCGCACGTCGCGCGCGAGTGCGCGCGGATGCTCAAGGCGACCTCGGCCAAGGAGCCGGTCGTGACCGTGCTCGGCATTACCTTCAAGGAGAACGTCCCGGACATTCGCAATTCGAAGGTGATCGATATCGTCCGCGAGCTTGGCGAATTCGGTGTCAATGTGCAGGTGTGTGATCCGCTGGCGTTGCCGGACGAGGTCGTGCACGAGTACGGGATCGCATTGACTCCGTTCGACCGGTTGCGTCCTGCCGACGCGGTGATATTCGCGGTCGCTCACGCGGACTACTGCGACGGCGGTTGGCCGCTCATTCGGGGCCTGCTGCGCGATGGGCGGGGCCCCGTTCTGGATGTGAAGTCGAAGCTCGATCGCCGGGCCGCGCCCGAAGGAGTGTCGCTGTGGCGGCTTTGAACGACGGCCCGGTGCTGGTGACCGGCGCGGCGGGGTTTATCGGATTTCATGTCTCGACCGCGCTGGCCGGAGCGGGCAGGCGCGTCGTTGGAGCGGACAACCTCACGCCCTATTACGACCCGAAGCTCAAGCAGGCGCGCCTGGACCGGCTGGCGGGGCAGGGGCGGTTCGATTTCCGGCGCATCGATCTCGCGGACCGGAAGGCGGTCGAGGCGCTATTCGCCGAGGGGAAATTCGGCACCGTCATCCATCTCGCCGCGCAGGCCGGCGTCCGCTATTCGCTGACGGATCCGCATGCCTACGTCGACGCCAATCTCCAGGGCTTCGTGAACATACTCGAGGGATGCCGGCACGCGGAGTGCCGGCACCTGATCTACGCGTCGTCCTCGTCGGTGTATGGCGCCAACACCAAACTCCCGTTCAGCACGTCGGACAATGTCGATCATCCGCTCAGCCTCTACGGCGCCTCCAAGAAGGCGAACGAGCTGATGGCGCATGCCTACAGCCACCTGTTCAGGGTGCCGACCACCGGCCTTCGTTTTTTCACCGTGTACGGGCCCTGGGGCCGCCCAGACATGGCGATGTGGCTCTTCACCAAGGCCATTCTCGCCGGCGAGCCGATCAAGCTGTTCAACCACGGCCGCATGCGCCGGGACTTCACCTATGTCGACGACGTGGTTCAATCGATCGTGCGTCTGATCGAGCGTCCCCCGGCGGGCAATCCAGACTGGTCCGGAGACAAGCCGGACCCCGCGACGAGTTCCGCGCCGTGGCGGGTTTACAATATCGGCAACAATCACCCGGTCGAATTGATGGACGTGGTGTCGCTGATCGAGCAAAACCTTGGCCGAAAGGCGAAGATGGAGATGCTTCCGATGCAGCCCGGCGACGTTCCGGCGACCTACGCGAATGTCGACGACCTGATGCGCGACGTCGGCTTCCGCCCGGCAACGCCGATCGCCGACGGAATTCGCAAGTTCATCGATTGGTATCGCGACTACCATCGGCTCTGAATCGTAACGGCTACAGAGAATGTCGATCCCGGCAACGTCATCGGACCCTCAACGGCCCCGCGCGGCTCCTAAGCAGCCTGACACCGATCCGCTTTTGTCCGCCGGCAGCGGGTGGGTATGCCTGCTGGCCTTCGCGGTGGCATTGGCGGCCGGCCTGTTCATTCAGCTCGTGTTGCTGCCGCACATCCTGCCCGGTCTCCATGCCGGGCATGGGCTGCTGCGCGGGGGAGACTGGATCGGCTTCCATGAAGATGGCGTGGCTCTGGCGCAGCAGATCGCCCAGCACGGCTGGCAGGCATTCGAACTGCGGCCGCGCGGTCAGGCGCCCATCGGCATCACAGCCGCCGTCTATGTGCTGACCGGCATTCACGAGCCCTGGATTCTGGTGCCCATCCAGGCCGCGGTGTTTGCCATTGCGGTCGTCGGCCTGTTCAATATTTGCAGGTCGATCGCGCCGGTGAGGAACTCGGCGATTGCGGCAGGCCTGATGGTCGTTTTCCCGAGTACCGTTCTTCTCTATGCCCAGATCCATAAGGACGTGTGGGCGCTCGCCGGAACGCTTTGGATTCTCTTCGCCATCCTGACTTATACACGCACCCGAACATGGTCATGGCGGCAGCACGCGGCCCTGCTGGCAATCACTGTGGCTGGAATCGGATTGGTATGGCTGGTGCGGGCCTATGCCTTGCAGATCGTTCTTCTTGGTCTCATCACCGCGGTGCTGCTTTTCGTCGTGTGGAACTTGCTTTCCGCCGCGTTCGGCGGCGCGGCCAAGCCCTGGCGCGACATGGGCGGGATCGCGATCTGCATCATGCTCGTGTTTGCGGGGGCGGTCGACAGTCCGGCGCGATTGGCGCAGCACGTCAGCCCGCAGATTGCAAAGGCGATCGCGGCGCCAAATGTCGTCGAGGGCGACCGGCCAGTGTTTGAGCCGATTCTCCTTCCGCCAAACGTGATCGCGACACTCAATTCGGAGCAGAAGCGGCTTTATGGCGAGCAGAGCAGAATCGATTTTGTGAAGACCCTCAATCCGCAGCAGACTGCTTCCTGGAAGCAGTATCAGGTGGGCGTGAATGCGATCGTCTCGGCTCTTACTCCCGCCGCCGAAGTGGCCCCTTCATGGGTGCCGGCGCCCGTCCGTGAGCGGCTGACGGTCCTCATCAACCTGCGCCGCGGTGAGGCGCTGTCGGCTGTTTCGGCCGGAAGCGGTATCGACTACGAGGTGCCGATCCGCGACGTCTGGGACATGATCCGTTATGTTCCGCGCGCTCTACAGATTGCCCTGTTTGCCCCGTTCCCTGACACCTGGTTCCGGCATGGCGTCTCTCCCGGAGCCTCGATCATGCTGCGCTTGGCCGCGGTCGAGATGAGCATCGCCTATGTCGCACTCCTGGGTTTCGTTCCGCTGCTCCTGTTCTCGAGCGCGGCGGACAGGATGAAGATTCTGTTTCTATGTTCTTTTGCCCTGCCGATCCTGTGTCTCCTCGGCATCACGATCCCCAATGTCGGGACGCTGCTGCGTATGCGCTACGGCTACTGGTATGTGATGTTGGGGCTCGGTGTGGCCGGATGGGGCCTGGCGCTCGAGCGCTGGCGGCGCTGGCAAAGCGGCAAAACAATTGCTTCTCCGGCGGCGACGGCCTGAGAGCTCATCTTGCTCTAACGGCGCGCGTCCGATTGGCACAATCTCCAATTCCAACCTGAAATCGATATGTGTGGCATAGCAGGCTTCGTCGATATCCGGCGGCGGCTGGCGCAGGCTGAGCTGGACCGGCTGGCGCTAATGCTGGCTCGAAGCTTGAGCCATCGCGGTCCTGACGCGCAAACGGCATGGACCGATGCCGAAGGCGGCGTCGCGCTCGGCCACGCGCGTCTGTCGATCGTCGATCTCAGCCCGACCGGTGCGCAGCCGATGCATTCGAGTTGCGGCCGCTTCGTCGTGTCCTACAACGGCGAGGTCTACAACGCACCCGAGCTGAGGGCCGAATTGGAGGCGAGCGGGCGCCGCTTCCGCGGCCACTCCGACACCGAGGTGATGGTCGAAGGTTTCGCCGTCTGGGGCGTCGAACAGACCGTGCGGCGGCTGATCGGCATGTTTGCTTTCGCCGTGTGGGATCGCCGCGACCGCCGCTTGACGCTCGTGCGTGACCGGCTCGGCATCAAGCCGGTTTACTGGGGCGTGTTCGACAACCGGCTGATGTTCGCCTCGGAATTGAAGTCGCTGCGGCTGGTGCCGGGCTGGCAGGGCGTGCTCGACCGTGACGCGCTCGCGGCCTACATGCGGTTCGGATATGTGCCGGCGCCCGGCTCGATCTACCAGGGCGTCCGGAAACTGATGCCGGGCACGCTGCTCGAATATTCGGCCGAAGGCGGGGTGCGCGAGCGGACCTACTGGTCGCTGTCGGACGTCGCCGATGCCGGCGATCGCGACCAGCTCGATGTGCCGGACGAGGAAGCCGAACGGCTGCTCGAGGACGTCCTCACGGACTCGGTCAAGCGGCGTCTCGTCGCCGACGTGCCGCTCGGCATGTTCCTGTCCGGCGGTGTCGATTCCTCGACCGTCGCCGCCCTCATGCAGTCGGTGAGCAGCAGTCCCATCCGGACCTTCTCGATCGGCTTCCACGAGCAGAGCTTCGACGAGGCGCAGCACGCGAAGCAGGTTGCCTCGCATCTCGGCACGAACCACGAGGAGTTCTACGTCACGCCTGCCGAAGCGCAGGCGGTCATTCCGAACCTGCCGACGATCTACGACGAGCCGTTTGCCGATTCTTCGCAGATCCCGACTTTCCTCGTGTCGCAGATGACGCGCCGCCACGTCACGGTCGCGCTGTCGGGCGACGGCGGCGACGAGCTCTTTGCCGGCTACAACCGCTATAACACCGGCCTGCGGCTGGCGAAGGCGATCCGCACGCTGCCGAGACCGGCCCGCAGCGCCGCGGCGGCCGGAATCCGCGCTTTGTCGCCGCAGGCCTGGGACTGTGTCTTCGCCATGGTCCCGAGCCGGATGCGGCCGCGCAATCCCGGCGACAAGATGCACAAGTTCGCGAACGTGCTGCCGGAGGACGGGACCGGCTACTATCGCCACCTGATCAGCCAGTGGGATGGGGCCTGGAGCATCGTGCGCGGCGCGCGCGAACCCGCGCACCTCCTCGCCGACCCGACGATCAGGGCCAGATTCCCGGACGACCTCGCCTGGATGCAGTTCCTCGATACGATTACTTATCTCCCGGACGACATCCTCACCAAGGTCGATCGCGCCAGCATGGCGGTGTCGCTTGAGGCCCGTGTCCCCTTGATCGATCATCGCGTTGTGGAATTGGCCTGGCGGCTGCCGGCGCGCTTCAAGGTGCGCGACGGGAAGGGGAAATGGCTGCTGCGGCAGGTGCTGTACAAGCATGTGCCGAAGGCGTTGATCGAACGGCCGAAGATGGGCTTCGCGGTTCCGGTCGATATGTGGCTGCGCGGACCGTTGCGCGCCTGGGCGGACGACCTGCTCGACGCCGCCGCCCTACGCCAGGCCGGCATTCTCGACCCGGCGCCGATCGCGCAGAAATGGAACGAGCACAAATCCGGCCGGCGGAACTGGCAGCAGTTCCTCTGGAACGTGCTGATGTTCGAGGCCTGGCGGCGCCAGTATTTGGCTTAGACGGGCAGCGGCTTTTGCCGTAAAAGGCGCGGGGTGCGGTCGGTTCCGCCGCCCAAATCGGCAAGAAAGATGATCGATGTCAACCGCAACGCTCTCCTCCCTCAAGGTCAAACTCTTCACCGACGGCGCCGACAAGGCGCAGATCGTGGAGATGGCGAAGAACAAATGGATCGCGGGTTTCACCACAAACCCGTCGCTCCTGAAAAAGGCCGGCGTCAGCGATTACGCGTCCTTCGCGCGCGATCTGGTCGCCGCGGTTCCGGACCGGCACATATCCTTCGAGGTCTTCTCCGACGACATACCCGAGATGGTCGCGCAGGCCCGCGTCATCACCACCTGGGGCAGGAACGTCTACGTCAAGCTGCCGGTCATCAACACGCGCGGCGAGACGTTGTATGACGCGGTGCGCGCGCTGTCGCGCGACGGCGTCAAGATCAACATGACGGCGATCTTCACGCCCCAGCAGGTCGCGCGCTCGGTCGAGGCGCTCGACGGTGGCGCGCCGGGCTGCGTCTCGGTGTTCGCCGGGCGCCTGGCCGACTTCGGCATCGACTACCGCCCGATCATGACCGACGCCATCGCGCGGGCGCGCGCGACACGCAATGTCGAGATCATCTGGGCCTCGACGCGCGAGGTGTTCAACGTCGTCGAGGCCGACATGATGGGCTGCCACATCATCACCGCACCGTTCGACGTACTCAAGAAGCTGCCGGCGATGGGCACCCAGACGGCCGAGGCGCTCTCACTGTCCGCGGTCAAGGCGTTCCGCGAGGACGCGCTGTCCAGCGGGCTGCACATGGACGTGCCGGCCTCGCGGGCCGCCGAATAGCCGCGTCGCCGGTTAATTTAAGCATACTCGTTTACCTGTAACGCTTTGACGCAAAACGTGTTCACCCCATTGGGGAGGAACCGTCGCCAGCCGCGCGCGAAGCATGGTAGGCAGAATGCGGGGGCCCTGATCCGGGCCGGGGAGCCAATGTCAGCATGAGCGATCAGACAGCCATTGGCATGGAGCGGCCGTTGCGTGTCGGCGTGGTCGGCGTCGGCGTGATGGGCTCGAATCATGCGCGTGTCTTCGCTGGCCTGCCGGGCACCGAACTCGTCGGCGTCGCCGATCCCGACGGCAAGCAGGCTGACTTTGTCGCCAAGACGCTCGGCTGCCGCGCCGTCGGCGATGTCGACGCGCTGCTCGCGGTCGGCATCGATGCTATCACCATCGCCGCGCCGACGCACCTGCACCGCGACATCGCGCTCGCCTGCATCGCTCGCGGTGTCCACGTCATGGTGGAGAAGCCCGTCGCCTCGACGGTCGAGGAGGGGCACGAGATCATCGCCGCCGCCCGGCGCGCCGGCGTGACCCTGATGGTCGGCCACGTCGAGCGCTTCAATCCGGCGGTGGAGGCGATCAAGGAAGCAATCCGTGAAGAGGACATCCTCTCCATCGGCATTACCCGCGTTGGCCCGTTTCCGCCACGCATGTCGAACGTCGGCGTCGTCATCGACCTCGCCGTGCACGACATCGATCTCATCCGCTGGTTCACCGACTCCGACATCGTCGAGGTGCAGCCGCAGCTCTCGAGCGCGGTCGCCGAGCGCGAGGACATCGCGCTCCTGCAATTCCGCACCGCCTCGGGCGTGCTGGCGCACATCAACACGAACTGGCTGACGCCGTTCAAGGCGCGCAGCGTTACGGTGGCGACGCGCGGCAAGTACGTTATGGGTGACCTGCTCACCCGCCAGGTAACCGAGTGCTTCGGCTTCCAGCCGGACGGCAGCTATTCGATGCGCCATCTCTCGGTCGGCCACGCCGAGCCGCTACGCTCTGAATTGCTCGCATTCCTGCGCGCGGTGCGCACCGGTGCTCCCCCCGCGGTCACCGGCGAGGAGGGCGTTGCCTCGCTCGAGATTGCCGCCCGCTGCCTTGCCGCGCGGCCGACCGCAGCGCCCGCGGCCCGCAAAGGTCCGCGCGCGGTCGCGCGATGACCGACACTTCACGACGGAATTCGTAAATGAACGTGAGAACGCAGGTCCCGATGATCCCCTTCATCGACCTCGCCGCCCAGCGCAGACGCCTCGGCCCGGCCATCGATAACGCCGTCGCGCGCGTCCTCAACCACTGCCAGTTCATCATCGGCCCCGAGGTCTCCGCCTTCGAGCGCGAGCTTGCCGCGTTTGCCGGCAGCCGGCACGCCGTCTCCTGCGCCAGCGGCACCGACGCCCTCGTGCTCGGCTTGCGTGCGCTCGGCATCGGCACGGGCGATGCGGTCATCTGCCCGTCCTTCACCTTCTGCGCCACGGCGGAAGTCGCGGTGCTGGTCGGCGCGACGCCGGTCTTCGTCGACGTCCGCGCCGACACCTTCAACATCGACGTCGATGCCATTCCGGGCGCCATCGAGGCCGCGAAGGCGGCGGGCCTGACCCCGAAGGCGATCATCCCGGTCGATCTGTTCGGCCTGCCCGCGGACCACGCTGCGATCGCCGCGGCCGCCGAGGCGAACGGCCTGTTCGTGCTCGACGACGCCGCGCAGGGGTTCGGCGCGACCTATCGCAACCGCCGGCTCGGCACATTCGGGCAGGTGACCTGCACCAGCTTCTTCCCGGCCAAGCCGCTCGGCTGCTACGGCGACGGCGGCGCGGTGTTGACCGACGACGATGGCATCGCCGATACGTTGCGCAGCCTCAGGGTGCACGGGCAGGGCAGCGACAAATACGACAATATCCGCATCGGGCTGGCCTCGCGGCTCGATACCATCCAGGCCGCGGTGCTGAGCGAGAAGCTCAAGATATTCCCCGAGGAGATCGAGGCCCGGCAGGTGATCGCCAGGCGCTACGCCGAGGGCCTGCGCGACGTCGCGGCCGTGCCGGCGGTTCCGGCGGGCCTGACCTCGGTCTGGGCGCAGTACACCATCCGCGTCTCCGGTGGCCGCCGCGACGCGCTCGCCGCCGCGCTCAAGGCCGACGGCATCCCGACCGCGATCTATTACCCGATCCCGCTGCACCGGCAGGTCGCCTACCGGCAGTATCCGCTCGGCCGCGGCGGGCTGGCGGTCAGCGACAAGCTCGCCCGCGAGGTCATCAGTCTGCCGATGCACCCTTATCTCGACGAGCCGACCCAGGCGCGCATCGTCGAGGCGACGCGGCGTGCTCTGAAATAGCGTCCCTCGGGCCGCTTTTTGCCGAACTGATCGAATATTTGAAACATCCGGCGCTCCCGCTGGCGCGTAAAATCCGCTAGCACCTCGGGAAAGACCATCCGGACGTGCCCATGGACTGGCGTCACCACAATATCCGTTTGCGCCGCCTCGAAGCCGAGGCGATCGAGATATTGCGCGAGGCGGCCGCCGAATCACGAAATCCGGTCATGCTCTATTCGATCGGCAAAGACTCGGGCGCAATGCTGCACCTCGCGCAGAAGGCTTTTGCCCCGGGCAAGCCGCCGTTCCCGCTGCTGCACATCGACACGACGTGGAAGTTCCGCGAAATGATCGCCTTCCGCGACGAGATGGCGGCGCGTACCGGCATGGACCTGATCGTCCACGTGAACGAGGAGGGCTTGAAGCGCGGCATCTCGCCGATTGCGTCCGGCTCCTCGGTGCACACGCAGGTCATGAAAACGGAAGGCCTGCGCCAGGCCCTCGACAAATACAAATTCGATCTCGCCTTCGGCGGCGCCCGCCGCGACGAGGAGAAGAGCCGCGCCAAGGAGCGCATCGTCTCGCACCGCACCGCCGCGCACGGCTGGGACCCGCGCAACCAGCGGCCCGAGCTGTGGCGGCTGTTCAACACGCGCATCCGCCCCGGCGAATCGCTGCGCGTCTTCCCGCTGTCGAACTGGACCGAGCTCGACGTGTGGGACTATATCCGCGCCGAGAAAATCCCGGTCGTGCCGCTCTACTTCGCCAAGCCGCGGCCGGTGGTCGAGCGCGACGGCGCGCTGATCATGGTCGATGACGAGCGCCTGCCGCTGCTCCCCGACGAAAACCCGCGCATGGTCAGCGTGCGCTTCCGCACGCTCGGCTGCTATCCGCTGACCGGCGCCATCCCGTCCGCGGCCGATACGCTCGACGCCATCATCGAAGAGATGCGCTCGTCGTCGAACTCGGAACGGCAGGGCCGCCTCATCGATCACGACGAGTCCGGCTCGATGGAGAAAAAGAAGCGCGAGGGCTATTTCTGATGCTGGCCCCCGAAGCCGCCGCCGCCAAGGAGCGCTCAGCCTCGATCGAGACGCGGCCGGCGCTGCGCTTTCTCACCTGCGGCTCGGTTGACGACGGCAAGTCGACCCTGATCGGCCGGCTGCTGTACGAGCAGAACCTGATCTTCGAAGATCATCTTGCCGCGCTGACGCGCGACTCCAGGAAGCACGGCACGACCGGCGCCGAGATCGATTTCGCCCTTCTGCTCGACGGGCTCGAGGCCGAGCGCGAGCAGGGCATCACCATCGACGTCGCGTATCGGTATTTCGCCACGCCGCGCCGCTCCTTCGTCGTCGCCGACACGCCCGGTCACGAGCAGTACACGCGCAACATGGCGACCGGCGCTTCGAACTGCGAGCTCGCCGTCCTGCTGGTCGACGCGCGCAAGGGCCTGCTCGCGCAAACGCGGCGCCACGCGATCATCGCCGGCATGCTCGGCATCCGCCACGCCGTGCTGGCGGTCAACAAGATCGACCTCGTCGACTATGCGCAGGACGTGTTCGACCGCATTGCCGGCGAGTTCTCGGCGTTTGCCGGCGCGCTCGGCTTCAAGGCGCTATGCGCGATCCCGCTCTCGGCGCGCTTCGGCGACAACGTCTCGACGAAGAGCCCGCGCATGCCCTGGTACACGGGGCCGCATCTGCTTGAATACCTCGAAGCCGCCGACGTCGAGGACGACCGCGCGGCGCGTCCCTTCCGCCTGCCGGTGCAGTGGGTGAACCGGCCGAACCTCGATTTCCGCGGCTTCGCGGGCACGGTTGCGAGCGGCACGGTGCGTGTCGGCGACGAGCTGGCGGCGCTGCCGTCGGGGCAGGTGAGCCGGGTCAAATCGATCCTCGGCCCGGGCGGCGGCATCGATAGGGCGGAGGCGGGCGATGCCGTCACGGTGTCGCTGGCGGACGAGATCGACATCGCCCGCGGCGACGTGCTGGCCCCGGCGCAGGCGCGGCCGCAGGTCGCCGATCAGTTCGCGGCGCATCTGGTGTGGATGTCGCCGGAGCGGCTGCTGCCCGGCCGTTCGTATCTGGTGAAGATCAACCACGCGACGCTTGCGGCGACCGTCACCGAGATCAAACACCGCATCGACACCGACAGCCTTGCCAAGCTGGCGGCCAAGACCCTGGGCCTCAACGAGGTCGGAATCTGCAACATCTCGACCGGGCGGCCGATCGCCTTCGACGCCTATGCCGACAACCGCGCGACCGGCGCCTTCATCCTGATCGACCGTGCCTCGAACGAAACGGTCGCCGCCGGCATGATCGATTTCGCGCTGCGCCGCGCGACCAACATCCATCACCAGGCGATCACGGTCAGCAAATCCGGCCGCTCGCAGCTGATGAACCACAAGCCGGCGGTGCTGTGGTTCACGGGCCTGTCCGGCGCCGGCAAGTCGACCATCGCCAACCTGGTGGAGGCGGGGCTGCATGCCCGCGGCGTGCACACATTGATGCTCGACGGCGACAATGTGCGCCACGGCCTCAACAAGGATCTCGGCTTCACCGAGGCCGATCGCGTCGAGAACATTCGCCGCGTCGGCGAGGTGGCGAAGCTGATGACCGACGCTGGCCTGGTCGTGCTCTGTTCGTTCATCTCCCCGTTCCGTGCGGAGCGGCGTATGGTGCGCGAGCTGATGGCCGATGGCGAATTTATTGAGGTGTTCGTCGACACGCCGCTCGATCAGTGCATCGCCCGCGACCCGAAGGGCCTCTACAAGCGGGCGCTCGCCGGCGAGATCAAGAATTTCACGGGTGTGGATCAGCCTTACGAGACGCCGGAGCATGCCGAAGTCCGGCTCGAAGCCGGTTTGACGCCGCCGGACGCATTGGCGGCCCAAATCATTGATTATCTGGTAGAGCGTAAGCTGGTCTGACCGGCGCCAAGCCGGAACTCGCCGCTCGCTTCGCCACTCCTCTCGTCACGGGAAGCTGACCGCAAGGTTGCCCGGTCCGGAAAACCCGGTGTCCGGCATCGCAGCAATTCAATACGAGTGAATATGTCCACACAGGAAATGATCGCCGAGCTTACGACCGCGCCGGAATTCATGCCGTCGGCGTTCTGGGTCGATATTGCCCAGAAAAATGAAATCATGCTCGACGAAGAGGGGATCTCGCGTTTCAAGAGGACTCTGAGCAACAATTACTTCAACTGGCCTGTCACGGCGGCCTACCATCCTTATTTCATGTTGGCCTTGCTCGGCTGGCTCGGCCGGCCGACTCGTTCTGTGTTCTCGGCGGAGGTCGAAGACGAGATAACGATGCGGCTCGCCAACGTCGACAAGCCGCTCGTGCTCTCGTCCTTCCAGAAGCAGGTCTACAAGGCCTATGTCTGCTTCATCTGGGAGAAGATGCGGCGTTTCGACGGTCTCGGGCTGTCCGATCATGTCGAGGAGCCGCTCGTGGGTGCGCCCATCTCGATCAAGATGGGCGGGAGGCTGATTTCCCAGGACCTTGCCAATTCGGTGGTGGAAGCCAACCTGATCGTGGCCGCGGCGGCGGGCCTGACGAAGCCGCGCTTTGCCGAGATCGGCGCGGGGTATGGCCGCCTCGCCCACGTCGTCTCGGCAGCCGTGCCGTCGCTCTACTGCATATTCGACATCCCGCCGGCGCTGGAGGTATCGCAATGGTATGTCCGGCAGGTGCTTCCCAGAAAGCGCGTGTTCGAGTTCCGGCGTTTCGAGCGGTTCGCCGATGTCGAGGGCGAATTGCAGGCTTCGGACGTGGCCTTCTTCACGTCCAATCAGTTGGCGTTGTTTCCGGATCGCTGGTTCGACGTGACGAGCACGATCAGCACGCTGCCGGAGATGACGGCGAAGCAGGTTGCCCTGTTCCTGAACCTCATGCAGGCCAAGACCGCCCGGGCAATCTTCCTGAAGCAATGGAAATCGTGGGAAAACCGCAGGGACGGATTCCGGATGCGCCGGGAAGACTATGTCCTGGGGAATGACTGGCGTCTGCGCGTCGATCGGACCGACCCGCTGGTTCCCCGTTTTTTCGATCGGCTTTGGGAGCGTGTCTGAGCGGCCTCAGGGCCTTTGCGGCCGCTACGGCTTGCGCTCGGTGGCGCAGAACGAAAACGTCTCGATGCGTTTCGTATACGGGTAATGCGGGACGCAGAAGTCGAACGGCGCGTCGTGCTGGAAGGTGTGCTTGACCGGCTCGGCCACGCCGACGGCGATCGTCGCGACAATCAGCGCCGCGCCCGCCGGATAGGCGAAGCGGTGCGTCTGCAGCGCTGGCACGCGGGCGACGAGCAGCGCCGCCGCGATGATGATCAGCGGGTCGGTGATGATGAAGTATTCGATTTTTAAGCCGCGGAACGTGCCGGGCAGGTCGACGGCCCAGCTCACGAGCACGAGCAGCGCGGCCTGAAGGGCGACCTTGCGCTCGCCGCGCCGCCACGCGAACAGCATCATCGCCAACACGGCCCATTCGAGGAAGATCGTCGGCCGTGCCGATGAGCTGAAGACGAAGGTCTGGCGCGCCAGCATGAGGCCGATGCCGGACAGGACGGCGCGTACGAGCGGTTGCCCCGCCACCGCCTGGCCGTGCACGAGCTCCGGATTTGCGCCCGAGGCGAAGGCCAGCATCTGCTCGAACGGGTTCAGTGCGATGGCTGCATCGGCGGCGTTCCAGCGCAGCCAGAGCACGCTGAGGCCGAGGCATGCGCTGATCATGACAGCCGCCAGGGCCGCCGCCGCCTCGGCCGTCGCGATCCGGTAGACGATCGCGTAGGCGGCGATCCAGCCGGCGAACCAGACCGCGATGGCCGTCTGGTACAGCGGGAAGGCGGTGCCGAAGACCACTTCGCGCCGCGCCAGCCGCGCCGGGTCGAACAGGCCGGCTCCGGCGATCGGCCACACCCAGACAATCAGGGCGACAGCGACGACCGCGGCACCGGCCGCGGCGGCGATGCCTGCTTTGGACCGCCAGAATCGACCGGCGGTGCGCTCGTCCGTTCTGCCGAATGTGAACAGCACCGGCGGAAAGGTCAGCAGCAGGAAAATGAACTGCACCTTGTTCAGCAGCGCCAGCGTGAACAGCAGCGCGGCCAGGCCCATGATCGCCACGCGGCGGCGGGTCGGGTGTTCGGCTTCGGCGATGAGCAACAGCAGGCCCGCGTAGCACAATCCCGCGCCGATCAATTCGGTGCGGACGATGCGGCCCTCCATCATCAACCCGCCGGAAAAGGCCAGCGCGAAAGCCGCCAAAGCCGCGGCCCGCCAATCCTTCACCACCCGCCGCAGCAGAACGGCGAATGCGGCGACAAATCCCACAGCCAGGATCAGCGACAGGATGCGTGCGGCCTGCGTCGCCCGCATCCAGGCGGCCGCCGATTCCGCGATCTGCGAGACCGGCGGCAATTGCGGCAGCGAGTCGGCCGCCAGCAGGCCGGCCGCGTGCAGGAGGTGCAGCCACCAGCCGAGCAGGAGGATCGTCAGATAGCCGGGGTGGTCGAAATACTCCTGCGGCAGGTGACTGTTTTGCAGGAACGCCTCGTAGACGATCCAGATATCCATGTCGCCGGAGCGCCAATACGGCCACCAGAAGCCGAAGGCGAAAAACAGCGCCACGAACAAGCCGATGGTGATCGCCAGCGAGCCCGCCCAACCGGTCAGGAACAGCCGGTCGATGCCGGCGCGGCCCGCCGCAGCCGCCTTCCTTTCCGAATTAACAGGAGCGGGCATGCGGATTTGCGACTCGGGGCCGGAGCGGCCGCGTGCCGACCTAATCAAAGGCCGTTGAAAGCTTCAATCTGAAATTTGCATTGCCACGGCCGGCGTGCGGGCGGCCGGCGGGCGCCGCCGCGCATTCCCGATTTGCATTTTCCGGATTTGCGGGTATCCATAGGCCTGCGACCCAAGGTTGCATCCATCGGAACCTCGCCCCGCAATGCCCCCGCTGCTCTTCGACCTCCGCGGCAAGCGCGTCTTCGTCACCGGCCATGACGGCATGGCCGGCTCGGCGATCGTGCGGCGGCTTTCGTCCGAGGGCTGCGAAGTCCTCACCGCCGGCCGCGGCATCCTCGATCTGCGCGACCAAGCGCCGGTAGAGCGGTGGCTCATGCAGCACCGGCCGGACGCCGTGATCAACGCCGCGGGGCGTGTCGGCGGCATCCACGCCAACAGCGCCTTTCCCGCCGACTTCATCGCCGACAATCTCGCCATCGGCCTCAACGTCATCCGCGGCGCGCACAAGGCCGGGGTGAAAAAGCTGCTCGCGCTCGGATCGTCCTGCATCTATCCGCGGCTGGCGCCGCAGCCGATGAAAGAGGAGGCGCTGCTCACCGGCCCGCTGGAAGCGACCAACGCGTGGTACGCCGTCGCCAAGATCGCGACGATCAAGTTGTGCGAAGCCTACCGCCAGCAGCACAACGCCGACTTCGTTTCAGTGATGCCGACCAATCTCTATGGTGTCGGCGACAATTATCATCCCGAGCACAGCCACGTGCCGGCGGCGCTGATCCGGCGCTTCCACGAAGCCAAGCTTGCCCATGCGCCGAGCGTGGCGGTGTGGGGCACCGGCCGTCCGCGCCGCGAGTTCCTGTCGTCCGAAGACCTCGCCGACGCCTGCGTCTTTGTGCTGAAGCACTATTCGGACACCAGCTTCCTCAATGTTGGCACCGGCAAGGACATCACCGTCGCCGATTTCGCCGCCACCGTGCGCGACGTCGTCGGCTACGCCGGCGAGATCGTCTTCGACACGTCGAAGCCCGACGGCCCGCCGCAGAAGCTGCTCGACTCGTCGCGGCTGACCGCGCTCGGCTGGACGCCGAAAGTGCTGCTGCGCGAGGGGCTCGCGGCCGCCTATGCCGACTTCCTCAAGGCGCCGCGACGGCGCGGCGAAGCGGGGGCGGCATGACGGGCAAGGTCGCCTTGATCACCGGCGTCACCGGCCAGGACGGCAGCCACCTCGCCGAGTTCCTGCTCGGCAAAGGCTACGTGGTGCACGGCATCAAGCGCCGCTCGTCCTCGCTCAACACCGAGCGCGTCGATCATCTCTACGTCGACCCGCATGAGCCGGACGTGCGTTTCTTCATGCACTACGGCGATCTGACCGACGCCACCAATCTCATCCGCATCCTGCAGGAAGTGCGGCCGACCGAGATCTACAATCTCGCGGCGCAAAGTCACGTGCAGGTGAGCTTCGAAACGCCGGAATACACCGCCAATGCCGACGCGCTCGGCACGCTGCGCCTGCTCGAGGGCATCCGCATCCTCGGCATGGACAAAACCGTCCGCTTCTACCAGGCCTCGACCTCGGAGCTTTACGGCAAGGCGCATGAGACGCCGCAGAGCGAGCGCACGCCGTTCTATCCGCGCAGCCCTTACGGCGTCGCCAAGCTCTACGGCTACTGGATCGTGGTGAACTATCGCGAGGCCTATGGGCTGCACGCCTCGAACGGCATCCTGTTCAATCACGAGGGGCCGCGCCGCGGCGAGACTTTCGTCTCGCGCAAGATCACCCGCGCGGTCGCGGCGATCGCCGGGGGGTGCGAGGACTGCCTCTATATCGGCAATCTCAACGCGCGGCGCGACTGGGGCCATGCCCGCGACTATGTCGAGGGCATGTGGCTGATGCTGCAGCAGGAGGAGCCCGACGACTATGTGCTCGCCACCGGAGAGGCGCATTCGGTACGCGAGTTCATCGAACTCGCCTTTGCCGAGACGGGGATAGCGCTGCGTTGGGAAGGCAAGGCCGCCGGCGAGCGCGGCGTCTGTGAAAAAAGTGGCCGCGTCCTGGTGCGCATCGACCCGCGCTATTTCCGCCCGACCGAGGTCGACGAACTGCTCGGGGACCCGTCCAAGGCGCGGCAGAGGCTCGGCTGGACGCACCGCGTCGGCTTCCGCGAACTGGTCAAGGAAATGGTCGCGAGCGATCTTGCGCTCTGCGGTGCGCGCATGCCTTGATGGCGGCGGGCGGCCAAGCGCAATGAACATCCTCGTCACCGGCGGCGCCGGCTATATCGGCAGCCATGTCTGCAAGGCGCTGGCGGGGAGGGGACACGTCCCGGTCGCCTACGACAACCTGTCACGCGGTCATGAATCGGCGGTCAGATGGGGCCCGCTCGAGCGCGGCGACGTCGGCGACCGCTCCCGCGTGCGCGAGGTGCTGGCGCGGCGCAAGCCGGCCGCGGTGATGCATTTCGCCGCCTTCATCGACGTCGGCGAATCCTGCGCCGACCCGCTGCTCTATTACCGCAACAATGTCGTCGGCGCGCAGGCGCTGCTCGATGCGATGGCCGATTTCGGCCGGCTGCCGGTCGTGTTCTCCTCGAGCTGCGCGGTCTACGGCGCGCCGCGGTACCTGCCGCTGACCGAGGACCATCCCAGGGAACCGCTCAACCCCTATGGCGCGACCAAGCTCGCGGTCGAGCGCATGCTCGCCGATCTCGACCGCTCCGCCGGCCTGCGCTCGGTGGCGCTGCGCTATTTCAACGCCGCCGGCGCCGACCCCGACGGCGAGACCGGCGAGGCGCACGACCCCGAAACCCACCTCATCCCGCTGGTGCTCGAAGCCGCGCGGTCCGGCCGCCCGGTCAACGTCTACGGCGCCGACTACGACACGCCGGACGGCACTTGCGTGCGCGATTACGTGCACGTCACCGATCTCGCCGACGCGCATCTCCGCGCGCTCGATTATCTCATCGGCGGCGGCGCCAGCCTCGCTCTCAACCTCGCCAATGCGCGCGGCCATTCGGTGCGCGAAGTGATCGCGGCGGCCGAGGCCGTCACCGGGCGTCCGATCCGCCGTACGGACAGTGCGCGGCGTCCGGGCGACGCGCCGGTGCTGGTCGGCGACGCCGCGCGCGCGCGGGCCGTGCTCGGGTGGAAGCCGGCGCGCTCCGATCTGCGCGTGCAGATCGAGGACGCCTGGCGCTGGATGACGTCGCCCAACGCGCCGCCGCGGCGATAGCGCCTTCAGCGCGGCGCCTGGCCCTCGGGTGGCACGGCTTGCGTATCCGCCGCCGGCGTCAGCTGCTTGTTCTGCGTCGCCTTGGCGTTCTGCTCTTCGATGTACTTCGCGTAGCGCGGATCGCCCGGCCGCGGCGGCGCGTCGGCCGGCAGCCCGCCCGCCCATTCCGGCAGATGATCGGCGAAGAACTCGCCGGTGTTCACGGTCATGCCGCGAACGACGCCGCAGCCGGAGAGCGTGGCGGCCAGCATGCAAAGGCAGGCAAGACGGATCATCGCGCGCTCAGTGCGAATTGGAATGGACCGCATCGAGTATCGTCCCCGCTGCGGGCGCAATCAAGGCGCAATGGCGTCTGCGGTGTGCCGGATCAGCTTGCCTTGCGCCCGGCGGTATCGGCCGTCTCGGCGATGTCGGTAAAGCCGACGCGCTCGGCGACGACGTAGAGTGGCCGCCGCTTCACCTCGTTGTAGATGCGGCCGACGTAGAGCCCCATCAGTCCCGTCATCACCATGTTCATGCCGGACAGGAACGAGACGATGATGATGGTCGATGCCCAGCCGACGACAAGGTCGGGGTCACCGGCGAGCCAGCGCACGGCGACGCTGACCGCATAGAGCGCGGCAAAGGCGGTGACGCCGAAGCCGAGCCAGATTGCGGCGCGCAGCGGCACGTCGGAGAAGCCGATGACGCCGTTCACCGCCAGCCGCAGCATCTTCCAGAACGGATATTTCGTCTCGCCGGCGAACCGCGGCAGCCGGTTAAACGCGACTTCGGTTTGGCGGAATCCGAGCCAGGCGAACATGCCGCGCACGAAGCGGTCGCGCTCGGGCATGGCGAGGAAGGCTTCCACCGCCTTGCGGTCGATCAGGCGGAAGTCACCAGAGTCGCGCGGGATGTCGACCGACGACAGCCGCGCCAGAAATTTGTAGAACAGACTCGCCGTCGCGGTCTTGAACCGGCTCTCGCCCTCGCGGGAGAGCCTGCGGCCGTAAACGACCTCGTAGCCGTCCTTCCAGCGCGCGATCATGTCGAGGACCACTTCCGGCGGATCCTGCAAATCGGCGTCCATGACGATCACCGCGTCGCCGCTCGCGGCCTCGATGCCGGCGGTGATGGCGATCTGGTGCCCGAAATTGCGCGACAGGCCGATGTAGCGGAAGCGTGTATCGTCCTTCGCCTTCTGGCGGAGCACGATGCCGCTGCAATCGCGGCTGCCGTCATCGACGAAGATCGCCTCGGCCGGCCCGTCGAACTCCCGCATCAACAGGTCGAGCCGCCGCAACAGCACCGGCAGCACCGCTTCCTCGTTGAAGACGGGGATCACAAGGCTGAAAGCGATAGGGCCCATGCGGCGGCTTTGGTGGCGGTCCTTTGAGGACTGACTTTTACTGCGCCGCGATTAACCAACTATTGCGCGCATATTCCCAAATGCGGGGTGGCTTCTTGAGAACTCGCGTGCCGCGTGTATGGGTACTGGAGTATTCACCTACGCAAATCCCTGTCCTAGTCTTGGTTCGGCTTGGGCCGGATGGGGATTTCACGATGATCAACAGTAAATATCTGTCCCTGATCGACGATCCTTTGGAAATCAAGCATTTGGCGCAAAGGATCTTGCATGACGGCGGTATCGCTCTTCCGGATTTCTTCGACAAAACGACCGGCGAGCACCTGATGTCGTACTCACGCTCGCTTACTCCTGAAAACCGCTACGGCATCACGTGGAACGGCGGCACGCCCGCAATGCAAATCGCCCGGTCTCCGGAGTTCCTGCGGTTCTTCGATGCGATACACAAAGCCAGATGTGACATTCTGCACGAACCCTATCGTCGTCTGGATGCGACCTGGCAGGCTGTCAGTCTACCGGTAAAGACGTCCGACTCGCCGCACGACCAAACGCCGTTTCACTTCGACGATTCTTTCATCAATGCGGTTTTCGCAATGAAGATGCCTCCCATCGCGCGGGAGGGCAATTTGATGGTGTACCCCAATCTGCGTTTGCGCATTAAGCCGCTCTTCTTTTCGAGAGTCGTCGCTCGCTTGCTCCGGCATTCTCCGCTGCTTCGAAAGATCTTTCGGCCGCGGGAAATTCAATATGTGGAAGGCGGCCTGCACCTGTTCTTTGGCGACCTCACGCTGCATGGCGTGCCGGCATTGAGCCGCGGCGAGCGCTTGACCATGACTGTGAATGCGAGCCGCCGGGGCCCGCCGAAGCAATAGGGCGGCGAACGCGGACTATCCGGGCGACCGCCTGCTGCCGCGTCGCGGTATGATGAGGTGGCGCGCGCGCTCATCGCTGTCTGCTTTGCAGTGCAGCACGCAGCTCCCGACGCACCCTGCTGAACGGCATTGCAACCGCCGCTTTCCCTCCACTAGCATGGGTCCGGGGACGGCTTGAGAGGGCTGGCGGGGGCTTCGGGAGGGCCTTCGATCGCTCGATCGCGATGCACATCTCGGTGGCTGAAACAACGCCTCGTGCAAAGCGGGGCGAAAAAGAGGGGAATTGTCGCCATGGCTTTCAGGAAAATGACGCTGGCTGCCGCGCTGATCGGCGCGGTCGCGCTCACCGCGCCGGCGGGCGCCAAGACGCTCCGCTTCGCGTTCCAGGGCACGCTGAACTCGCTCGATCCCTATTCGCTGAACGAGACCTTCACGCTCGGCATGCTCGGCAACGTCTACGAGGGCCTGACCAAGCGCGACAAGCAGCTCAAGATCATCCCCGGTCTGGCGGAAAGCTGGGAGACGACGGACCCGCTGCACTGGGTCTTCCATATCCGCAAGAACGTGAAATTCCAGAACGGCGATCCGCTGACCGCCGACGATGTCGTCTTTTCGATGCAGCGTCTTGAAATGCCGGGCTCCGACCTGCGCGGCAATATTCCCGCCGACTCGGTCTGGGCCAAGAAGGACGATCACACTGTCGAGGTGACGCTGAAGACGCCCAACCCGATCCTGACCTCGCAGCTCGACACGACGTACATCCTTGACAAGGCCTGGGCCGAGAAGAATGGCCTCGGCAAGCCGGTCTCCGCCAAGGACGTCGAGAACAACAAGGCGGCGCAAATGGCGAACGGCACCGGTCCGTTCGAGGTCGTCAGCCACGCGCCCGGCGTCAAGACCGTGTTCAAGCGCAACCCGAACTACTGGGGCAAGATCGACAGCAATGTCGATGAGGTCGACTTCACGCCGATCTCGTCGGACTCGACGCGCGTCGCGGCGCTGCTTTCCGGTCAGGTCGACCTGATCGAGCCGGTGCCGGTGCAGGACGTCGACCGCGTCAACGCCAATCCGGACACCAAGGTTCTGTCCGGCCCCGAGACGCGCGTCATCCACCTCGGCTTCAACCAGATTCGCGACGAGCTGCCGAGCTCGGACGTCAAGGGCAAGAACCCGCTCAAGGACGTGCGCGTGCGCAAGGCCTTCTACCAGGCGATCGACATGGACGCGATCGACAAGCGCGTCATGCGCGGCCTGGCGAAACCGGTGCCGCTGCTCATCGCGCCGCAGTTCTATGAAGGCTCGAAGGACTTCAAGCGGCTGCCTTACGATCCGGCGGCGGCCAAAAAGCTGCTCGCGGAAGCCGGCTATCCGAACGGCTTCTCGCTCGCGATGGATTGCCCGAACGACCGATACGTCAACGACGCCCGCATCTGCGAGACGGTCGTCGCGATGCTGGCGAAGATCGGCGTGAAGGTGAACCTGCTGGCGCAGCCGAAAGCGAAGTACTTCGCCAAGGTGCTGGCGCCGGGCGGCTACAACACCGACTTCTACCTGCTCGGCTGGACGCCGAACTCGTTCGACAGCTGGAACGTGCTCGTCAGCCTCGCGACCTGTCGCGACGCCAAGGGCGCCGGCGGCCCGTTCAATCTCGGCGGCTACTGCAACAAGAAGGTCGACGAGCTTGCGGCCAAGATCGTGGTCGAGACGGACACCAAGAAGCGCGACGCGATGATCCACGACGCGTTCAAGATCCTGACCGACGAGGTGTCGCACATTCCGCTGCACCAACAGTATCTCGTCTGGGGCAAGCGCAAGAACCTCGACATCTTCCAGCGTGCGGACGACCAGGTCCTCTTCTACTGGGCCAATCTGAAGTAATGGCGGGGGCGCCAATGCGGGCCCGGGTCGATACGATCCGGGCCCGGCAGTTTCGGGACCGCTAGTCCATGCTCGCGTTCGCCATCCGGCGCCTCATCCAGGCGGTCGGCGTCATCGTCGTGGTGGCGCTGATCTCGTTTGCGCTGTTCCGCTTCGTCGGCGACCCGATCAACCAGATGGTCGGGCAGGACACGACGCCGGCGCAGCGCGCCGAATTGCGCCAGGAGCTCGGCCTCGACGATCCGGTCATCGTCCAGTGCCTGCGCTTCATCGGCAGGGCGGCGCATTTCGACTTCGGCATCTCCTACCAGTTCAAGCGGCCGGTCTCGCAGATCATCGCCGAGCGCCTGCCGGCGACGCTCGAACTGTCCGTCCTCTCGGCGATCTTCGCGCTCGTCGCCGGCGTCCCGATGGGCGTCTATACGGGCCTCTATCCGTCGAGCCTCCTGTCGCGCCTATTTCTGGCGGTGAGCCTGATGGGCGTGTCGCTGCCGACCTTCCTGATCGGCATCCTGCTCATCTTCATCTTCTCGGTCGATCTCGGTCTCCTGCCATCGTTCGGGCGAGGCGAGGTGGTGACGGTCTGGGGTCACTGGACGACGGGGCTCCTGACCTCGGCGGGGCTGAAATCGCTGATCCTGCCGACCATCACGCTCGGCCTGTTCCAGATGACCCTGATCATGCGGCTGGTGCGCGGCGAGATGCTTGAGGTGCTGCGCACCGACTACATCAAGTTCGCCCGCGCGCGCGGGCTGACGCGTCGCGCCATCAATTTCGGCCATGCGCTGAAGAGCACGCTGGTGCCGGTCATCACCATCACCGGGCTCCAGCTCGGCTCGATCTTCGCTTTCTCGATCATAACCGAGACCGTGTTCCAGTGGCCGGGCATGGGCCTGCTGTTTTTGCAGGCGGTGCAGCAGGTCGACATCCCGATCATGGCGGCCTACCTGATGCTGGTTGCGGTGATCTTCACGGTCGTCAATTTTGCCGTCGACATGCTCTACGTCGTGGTCGATCCGCGCATCCGCATCCGCGGGGCCGAGGCATGAGCGGGCACGCGGCCGCGACCAATGCGCCGGCGGCCGCGAAATCGGCGCTGCGGCGCGTCCTCGACAGCGACCTGTTCTATTCCTTCATCGGCTCGCCGGTGACCATCGTCTCGGCGGTGGTCACGCTGCTGCTCGTCCTCTCCGCGGTCGCCGCGCCGCTGATCGCGCCGCATAACCCGTTCGACCCGGCCTCGCTGTCGATCTCCGACAGCCTCCTGCCGCCGGTGTGGAACCACGACGGCGTCTCGCAATATCTGCTCGGCACCGACGACCAGGGCAGGGACGTGCTCTCGACCATCCTCTACGGCATGCGCATCTCGCTGTCCGTCGGTTTCGCCAGCGTGGTGCTCGCCATCGTCATTGGCGTGCCGCTCGGATTGATCGCCGGCTATGTCCGCGGCCCGGTCGACGCCTTCATCATGCGCGTCGCCGACGTGCAGCTGACCTTTCCGGCGATCCTGACCGCGCTCTTGATCGACGGCATCGCCCGCGGCATCGCCGGGCCGCAGGCCTATAACGAGGTCGTCTTTCCGGTGCTGGTGATCTCGATCGGCCTGAGCTTCTGGGTGCAGTACGCGCGCACGGTGCGCGGCTCGGTGCTGGTCGAGGCCAACAAGGAATACGTACTGGCGGCCCGGCTCATCGGCCTTCGGCCCGCGGCGATCATGATCCGCCATGTGCTGCCGAACGTGCTCGGCCCGGTGCTGGTCATCGCCACCATCAACCTCGCGCTCGCCGTCATCACTGAGGCGACCTTGTCGTTCCTCGGCGTCGGCGTGCCGCCGACGCAGCCCTCGCTCGGCACGCTGATCCGCATCGGCAACGATTACCTGTTCTCCGGCGAATGGTGGATCACCATCTTCCCCGGCATCACGCTCGCCATCCTCGTGCTCGCCGTCAATCTGCTCGGCGACTGGCTGCGCGACGCGCTCAACCCGAAGCTCCGATGACGCCCACGCTCTCCGTCCGCAATCTCAAGGTCGAGATCCCGACGCGGCACCGGGTGTTGACCGCCGTCGACGATCTCTCCTTCGACATCGCGCCCGGCGAGGTGCTCGGCGTGGTCGGCGAATCCGGCGCCGGCAAGTCGATCACCGGAGCGGCGATCATCGGCCTGCTGGAGCCGCCGGGCCGCGTCGCCGGCGGCGAGATCAGACTCGGCGGCGAGCGTATCGACAACCTGCCGCGCTCGCAGATGCGGCTGCTGCGCGGCAAGCGCATCGGCATGATCTTCCAGGACCCGCTGACCAGCCTCGATCCGCTCTACCGCATCGGCGACCAGCTGATCGAGACGATCCTGACGCATGAGCGCATCTCGCCGTCCGCCGCGCGCGACAAGGCCGAGCGGCTGCTCGTCGAGGTCGGCATTCCGGCGGCGGGGCAGAGGCTCGCCTCCTATCCGCACCAGTTCTCCGGCGGCATGCGCCAGCGCGTCGTCATCGCGCTCGCGCTCGCCGCCGATCCGGCGCTGGTCATCGCCGACGAGCCGACCACCGCGCTCGACGTCTCGGTGCAGGCGCAGATCATCGCGCTGATCAAGCGGCTCTGCCGCGAACGCGGCGCGTCCGTGATGCTCATCACCCACGACATGGGCGTGATCGCGGAGACCGCCGACCGCGTCTGCGTGCTCTATGCCGGGCGTCTCGCCGAGATCGGCACGGTGCGCGACGTGGTGAAAAGGCCGCAGCATCCCTACACGGCCGGACTGATGGCCGCGATCCCGTCGCTTGCCGACGATCTCGACGCGCGGCTGGCGCAGATCCCGGGAACGATGCCGCGGCTCGACGCGATCCCCGCGGGCTGCGCCTTTCATCCGCGTTGCGCGCACGCGTTCGAGCGCTGCGTCGCCGCCCGGCCGCCGCTCTACCAGACCGCGACCAGCGCCGCGGCCTGCTTCCTGCACGATCCCGCGCGCGCCAAGGCTGCCGCCGGAGGCGCCGCATGAGCGTGACCGCGCCGGCGCCGCAAGCCGATCGCCCGGCCGAGGCCGAGCCGCTGGTGCGCGTCGAAGGCCTGACGCGCGTCTTCGACCTGTCGAAGAAATGGCTCAACCGCGTGCTCGAGGGCGGCGGCCGCATCACGCTCACCGCCGTCGATCACGCCGGCTTCGCCATTCCACGCGGTGAGACCTTCGCGCTGGTCGGCGAATCCGGCTCGGGCAAGTCGACCATCGCCAAGATGGTGGTCGGACTTTTGCCGCCGAGCGCGGGCCGCGTCAGGATCGGCGGCGTCGACATCTGGCGCGAGCGCGACGCCGGCACGCTGCGTGGCGTGCGCCGGCGCATCCAGATGATCTTCCAGGACCCTTATGCCAGCCTCAACCCGCGCTGGCGCGTCGGCGCGATCGTCGCCGAGCCGATCAAGGCGTTCGATTTGATTGCCGACCGCGCCGGCCGCGACGCTCGGGTCGGCGAGCTCCTGTCGCTGGTCGGGCTCGATCCGCGCGACGCGCGCAAATTCCCGCACGAGTTCTCCGGCGGCCAGCGCCAGCGCATCGCCATTGCCCGCGCGCTCGCCTCGAACCCGGAGTTCATCGTCTGCGACGAGCCGACCTCGGCGCTCGACGTTTCGGTGCAGGCGCAGGTGCTGAACTTGCTGCGCGAATTGCAGGAGCGGCTGGGGCTGACCTACCTCTTCATCAGCCACAATCTCGCGGTGGTGCGGCATGTCGCGACGCGGGTCGGCGTGCTCTATCTCGGGCGTCTGGTCGAGGAAGCTCCCGCGCGCGCCCTGTTTGCCGAACCGCGCCATCCCTACACGCGCATGCTGCTCGATTCCGTGCCCGACATCGACATGACCGGCCGCGAGCGCGTGCCGATCGCCGGCGAGAACCCGAACCCGATCTCGCCGCCGCCGGGCTGTCATTTCCATCCGCGCTGTCCCTTCGCCTTCGACCGCTGCCGCAGCGAGGCGCCGGCGCTGAAGCCGGTCGCGGCCGGCCACGCCGCCGCCTGCCACGCGGTAGAGGAGGGGCGGATTTGAGCGGCCCGAAGGTGGTCCGTGGTGCCTCCCTTTTTACAGGACAGTGGGGTGGTTTCGCTCTAGAGTTGTCATAGGGGCTTGGTTCCTGGGGTTTGTCTCGTGTCGACCGGGGTGAGGCGCGGGCGGGTTGCTGCGCCGGGCAGTGCGGCGCTCGTCGCAATGCTGCTGGCATCGAACGCGGCATGGGGACAATCGCAGGTCAACCAGATCTTCCAGTCGCAAGGCCCGTCGCCGAGCCAGGGCCCGCTGGAGACCGTGCAGAGCGGCGAGAACTATCCGAACGGGACCGTCACCGGCGCTGTCGGCCCGATCGTCTCCGACCCCGCGAACAACACGATCTATGTCGGCACGCCGAACGGCGGCGTCTTCGTCAGCCGTAACAACGGCTCGTCCTGGTCGGCGCTGAGCGACAACCAGGCCTCGCTGTCGATCTCCAGCCTGTCGCTCGATCCAACCGACTCCAGCCATCAGACGCTGATCGCCGGCACTGGGTTGACTGCGAACGGCTCGATCGGCCCCGACCAGAATTTCATCGGCACCGGCGGATTGCGCGACGGCTTGCTGTACACGACCAATGGCGGCGCTTCGTGGACGCGGCTCGGCGCGGCGACCTTCGCCAATCAGACGGTCGCCGATGTCGTCAGCCGCGGCGCGACCATCGTCGCCGGCACCTATGAGATGAGCGGCTACCCCTCGCTGATCCAGAAGACCGTCGGCGGCCTTTATCGCAGCACCGACGGCGGATCGACCTTCACGCTGGAATCGGGCCTGGCGGGAACGGGCCTGCCGGCCGGCCCGGTCACCTCGATCGTCGGCGACCCGGCGAACAGCAGCCGACTCTACGCCGCGGTGACGGCGCCCGACCAGACGAACGCCGGACGGACCTCGACCGCGATCTACGTCAGCACCGACACCGGCGGGACCTGGACGCAGGTGTTCGGATCGGCGCAAGGCGCAGGCACGATCAATACCTCGACGCAGACCGCGATCCGTCTCGCGGCCGGCCCGAACGGCTCGCTCGCGGCCGGGGTCATCAATTTGAGCACCAGCCGGGTCATCGGCCTGTTCTGGTCCGGCAATTCGGGCGCCTCGTGGGCCGCGCTGCCGACGCCGAGCTTGAACCCCGGCAATCAGGCGTCTCCGAACTTTGCGATCGCGATCGACCCGAACAACAAGAACATCGTCTACGTGTCGGGCGACGCCTATCAGACCTCGCCGTTCGCGGTGACGGCGTTCCGCATCGATGCCGGCACCAACACCACGACGCCGATCACGGACGAGAACGGCGTCGCCAACGGCGTCGCGCAATTCACGGCCAACGGATCAACTGTGCACGCGGACTCGCGCTCGCTCGCCTTCGACGGCTCGGGCAACCTGCTGCTGTCGAGCGACGGCGGCATCTACCTGCGCACCCAGCCGCAGTCGAATGCGGGGGCGTGGCAGCAGTTGAACAATACGGGCCTCGCTGTGTTCGAGGACTACGGCATTGCCTACGACGCCAACAGCAAGCGGTTGATCGCCGCCGCGCAGGACAACGGCGTGACCATCCAGTCGGCGCCGGGAAGCGCCGTCTACAACGCCGTGTACGGCGCCGACGGCATCAACGTCGCGGTCAACGACAAGACGCTCGCCGCGCAGGGCCTCAGCGCGGTTTACGTCACCGACCAGTTGCTCAACGTCTCCCGCATCATCCTCAATTCGAGCGGCCAGATCGTCAGCCCGAACACGACCGGCACCTACGGCTACGGCGCCTACGTCAATTTCGATCGCACCGTGGTGGGTCAGTGGTTCTCCAGCCCGCTGGTTCTCAACAAGGTCGACCCGACCCGCATCGCGGTGGCCGGCTCGGCCGTCTATGTCACGCAGGACACGCTGACCGGCGCCAACGATCCGAGCGCCGATACCGTCAACCTCAGCCTGACCAGGCTCGGCACCACCGGCGCGGGCGCGCAGGTGACGAAACTCGCCTACGGCACGGTCGACAATCCGGATGTGCTGGTCGCCGGCTCGACAAGCGGGCTCTGGCTGAGCACCACGGCGGCGGCCAATTCGCTGGTCAACCTGCCGGCCTATGCCGGCGCCGCGACGACCGGCATCGTCTTCGATGCGCGTTCGCAGAACCGCTTCTTCGTCGCCGACAACAGCGACCTCTACGGAACCCAGGATCAGGGCGCGACGATCCAGTCGCTGACGGCCAATCTGCCGGCGCACTTCATTCGCCCGACGTCGCTCGAGTTCATCTCCAACAACGGCGTCAACGCGCTGCTCGTCGGCGGCCTCAACAACCAGGTCAATGCGCAGAGCCCGATCGCCATTGCCGACAGCGATTCCAGCGGCAACCTCTCGAACTGGCGGCTGTTCGGCTCGGGGCTGCCGAACGTGCCGATCGGCGCGCTGTCCTACAATCCGGCGGCGGACGTGCTCGCCGTCGGCTCGTTCGGGCGCGGCAACTGGATCCTCTACGACGTCACCAGTTATTTCGCGCAGGCGAGCGTCCTGCAATTCGGTCTCGCCGACAACGATTCCACGCCGGACGCGTCCTACCTGTCCGACGGCACGGTCGGCAGTCGTCCGCTGATCAAGTACGGCGCCGGTACGCTGACCATCGGCGGCACCGCCAGCTACACCGGCGCGACCACCGTGAACGACGGCCGGTTGATCATCACCGGCGACATCTCCTCGTCCAGCGGACTGACCGCGCTCGGCGGCACGGTGTTTGGCACCGGCGTCCTGCCGGCAACCACCGTGAACGCCGGCGCGACGCTGTCGCCGGGCCTGCCGGGAACGCCGGGCACCCTGACGGTCCGCGGCAATCTGGTGCTGGCGAGCGGGTCGACCTATGCGGTGCAGGCCGCGCCGGGGACGATCGGCAACACCCTCGTGACCGGCACGGCGACGCTTAACGGCAACGCGACCGTCAGCTTCGGCAGCGGCGTCTATCATGCGGGAACCTACGCCGTCGTCACGGCGACCAGCGGCCGCTCCGGCACGTTCTCCAGCCTGACGACGCAAGGCACCACGACCGGCGTCGGCAATCCGCACCTGACCTACGACGGCTTCGACGCGTTTCTGGTGCTCGACCCGCGCGTCGCGCTCGTCGGCGGCGAGTCCGGCAACCAGACCGCACTCGGCAATGCGATCAACAATGCGCTGAACGCCGGAGCCACGATCCCGTCCGGATTTCAAACGCTGTTGAACCTCAGCGGCCCGGCGCTCGACGGCGCGCTCGATCAGGTCTCGGGCCAGAGCAATGGCGGCATCGTCCAGGCCGGCAGCCAGCTGACGACGTCGTTCCTCTCGATGCTGCTCAACCCGTTCGCCGGCGCGCCCGACGGCAATTCCGGCGCGCTGGGCTACGCGCGCGCGTTCGCCGCGGACACGCCGTCGCCGCAAGCGGCGGCGGCCTACGCCGCGGTCACGCCGAAGGACCGCCGGCACGACAGCTTCGAGCGGCGCTGGAGCGTCTGGACGCAAGGCTACGGCGGCTACAACAGGACCGGCGGCGATAATGCAGCCGGTACAGCCGAGACGACCGTGCGGGCCTTCGGCCTCGTCACCGGATTCGACTACCGTGCCGCATCCGATCTTCTCGTCGGCTTCGCGCTCGGCGGCGGCGGCACAAACTGGAGCCTGTCGCAGGGCCTCGGCGGCGGCCGCAGCGACGCGCTCCAGATCGGGCTCTATGCCAGAAAGCAATTCGGCGCCGCCTACGTCGCGGGCGCCTTGTCCTACGCGTGGCACAATGTGACGACCGATCGCAACGTCACGGTCTCCGGCACCGATCAGCTCGAGGCAAAATTCCGGGCGCAGAATTTTGCCGGCCGGATCGAGGCCGGCTATCGCTTCGACATGCCGGTCATTGCGGTGACACCCTACGGCGCATTTCAGGCGCAGGCGACGCGCACGCCGGCATATTCCGAAACCGCTGTGTCGGGCTCGAGCGTCTTCGCATTGAGCTACGCTGCGCAAACGTCGACGGCCACCCGCGTCGAACTCGGCACATGGCTCGATCGGACCATCGCGCTCGCCAACGGTGACGCGATCGCCTGGCGCGGCCGCGTCGCGTGGGCGCACGACCACGCCGGCGGGCAGGTCGTCAGCGCCGCGTTTCAGACATTGCCCGGCTCGAATTTCACGGTGAACGGCGCCGCGCCGCCGTCCGATCTGGCGCTGTTCACGACCGGCGCGGAATATCGCCTGGCGAACGGCTTCTCATTCGGCGCCAAGCTCGATGCCGAGCTGGCATCCGGATCGCGGACCTACGCCGGCACGGTGAACGTGCGCTACTCGTGGTGAGCCGGGCAGGGGCCTGCTCCATGTACGGCGGATCGGCGGACCAAGGTCACGTCCGCTTGTAGACGTCGTCGAGGCGGACGATGTCGTCCTCGCCGAGATAGCTGCCGGTCTGCACCTCGATCAGCTCGAGCGGGATGCGGCCCTGGTTGGCGAGGCGGTGCACGCTGCCGATCGGGATGAAGATCGACTCGTTCTCGTGCACCGGCCGGATCGTGTCGCCGATCGTCACCTCGGCGGTGCCGCGCACCACGACCCAGTGCTCGGCGCGGTGGCGGTGCTTCTGCAAGGACAGCATGCCGCCGGGGATGACGACGATACGCTTGACCTGGAAGCGGTCGCCCATGTCGATCGACTCGTAATAGCCCCACGGGCGGTGCACGCGCGGATGCACGGTCGCCTCGGGCCGCTCGCCGGCCTTCAGCTTTGCCACCAGCTCCTTGACCTCCTGCGCGCGCGAGCGCGGCATCACCAGCACCGCGTCCGGCGTCGACACCACCACCATGTCGCGGACGCCGATCAGCGCGGTCAGTTGCTGCTCGGAGTGCACGACGCAGTCCCGCGCGTCGATGGTGACGACGTCGCCGTGCAGCACGTTGCCCTGGCCGTCGCGCGGCTGGATGTCGAACAGTGCGTCCCAGCTGCCGATGTCCGACCAGCGGAACGTGCCCTCGATGACGGCGGCGCGGTCGGTGCGCTCCATCAGCGCATAGTCGATCGACTTCTGAGGAGCGCGGGCGAAGGCTTTCTCGTCGAGGCGCAGGAAGCCGAGATCGGTGGTCGCGCCGGTCACGGCAGCCTCGATGGCCGCCGCCATGTCCGGCTCGAATTTGGCGAGCTCGGCGAGCAGCACGTCGGCGCGGAACAGGAAGTTGCCCGAATTCCAGAGGAACCCGTCGAGCACGTAGCGGGCGGCGGTGGCGGCGTCCGGCTTCTCGACGAAGCGGGCGACGGCCTTGGCCGCGGTCTTGCCGACCGGGTCCCCGGGCAGGATGTAGCCGTAGCTGGTCTTGGGCTCGCTCGGCTTGATGCCGAAGGTGACGATGGAGCCGTTCTCGGCCGCCGCCCGCCCGGCCAGGCAGGTCTCCTGGAAGGCCTTCGGATCGAGGATCACGTGGTCGGCGGCCAGCGCCAGCACCACGGCTTCCGGGTCGCGCCGCCGGGCCACCTCGGCCGCGGCGGCGATGGCCGGGCCGGAATCGCGCCGCAGCGGCTCCACCACCACCGTGGCCTCGACCCCCACCTCCTCGGCCTGCCTACGGGCAAAGAAGTGGAACTGGGGACCGGTGATCACGATGGGCGGGGCGAACATGGGGCCCTGCACCCGGAGCAGCGTCTCCTGGTAGGTCGAGCGATCGCCGACCAGGGGCAGGAACTGTTTCGGCAGGGCGTCGCGCGAGACCGGCCAGAGCCGGGTACCGGCGCCGCCGGCCAGCAGGACGGGGATGATCGGAGAATTCATCGGGCGTGGGCTGGCGGGCTGCTCTAGGTTGGGTTGGGGGAATCGCCGTAAACGGCGGGGTGGGGCCGTGAATTTGCGGTCTTGGCCGCGCCCAAGTCACTTTCAGGTGCCGTTCTAGCATCCGACCCGGGCTTCCGCACGCGCAAAGGCATTCGATGATCGAACGCATCCTGACGGTGGGCGGCTACACCCTGCTGTCGCGCGCGACCGGGTTCATCCGCGACATCATCCTGGCGGCGGTGCTCGGCGCGGGGCCGGCGGCCGACGCCTTCTTCGTGGCGCTCAGGCTGCCGAACCACTTCCGCGCCATCTTCGCCGAGGGTGCGTTCAACGCCGCCTTCGTGCCGGCCTATGCCCGCATCCGCCAGCAGGACGGCGCGCACCGCGCCGGCCTGTTCGCCGACCGCATCTTCACATTGCTGCTCGCCAGCCAAATCGTGCTGCTGGGCGTCGCACTGTTGTTCACGCCCGCCGTCATCGACGTGCTGGCGCCGGGCTTCGGCACCGACCCGACGCGCTTCGATCTCGCGGTCTCGCTGACGCGCGTCACCTTTCCCTATTTGCTGCTCATCACTTTGGTGACGCTCTACGGCGGCATCCTCAATTCGCTCGAGCGCTTCGCCGCCGCGTCCGCCGCGCCGATCCTGCTCAACCTGTCGATGGTCGCCGCGCTCCTGCTGGCGCACTATTTCCCCACGGCCGGCCACGCCGCCGCCTGGGGCGTGCTGATCTCTGGCGTCTTGCAGGCGCTGCTGGTCGGCGGCGACTGCTGGCGCGCCGGCGCGCTGCCGACCTTCCGCGCGCTCAGGCTCGACGCCGACGTGACGCGCTTCTTCCGCGCGCTCGGGCCCGCCACCGTAGGCTCTGCCGGCGTGCAGCTTGCGCTGTTCGCCGACACCATCATCGCCAGCTTCCTCGCCACCGGCGCGGTGTCGGCGCTTTATTACGCCGACCGCATCAATCAGTTGCCGATCGGCGTCATCGGCATCGCCGCCGGCACGGTCGTGCTGCCGGAGATGGCGCGGCGCATCGCCGCGGGCGACGAGGCGGGCGCCGCGCACGCGCAGAACCGCGCCATCGAATTCACGCTGCTGCTCGGCATCCCCTGCATCGCCGCCTTCTTCACCATCCCCGACCTCATCATGCGCGCGCTGTTCGAGCGCGGCGCGTTCACGCAGGCCGACGCGCTCGCCTCCGGCCACACGCTCGCGGCCTACGCCTTCGGCCTGTTGCCTTTCGTCTTGATCCGCAGCGCGGTCGCAACCTTCTTCGCGCGCGGCGACACCGCGACGCCGGTCAAGGCCGCGCTCGCCGCCGCGGCGGTCAATATCGGCTTCAAGGTGCTGCTGATGGGGTCCCTGGCGCAGGTCGGCCTCGCGCTCGCGACCTCGATCGGCGCCTGGATCAATCTCGGCCTTGTCACGGTCTTCGCCGTGCGGGCCGGGCACATGCGCGCCGACGCGCGGCTGACGCAATCGGCGCTCAAGCTCGCCGCGGCCGGCCTCGCGATGGCACTCGTCTTGTGGCTCGCACATGCGCCGGTTGCCGCCCTCACGAGCGGCGCCCATGCCTTCCGCGACCTGTTGACGCTGGCGATCGTCGGTATTCTCGGCGCGGCCGTCTACGGCGGCATCGTGCTGGCCCTGTTCGGCCGCGGCTGGCTGAAAGCCTTCCGCGCGCGGCGGCGGGGCTGAGTGTTTCGTGATCGGCGGCAAGTGGACATTGCCCCATGCCGACGCTATCTCAGCGGGCCGGACTATTCGCGCGTGCCGCCGCGGGACCATTCATGCCTGTCACAACGTGTTTTTCATCGATTTCGTTGATGCGTGCCGCGGGCCTTGCCGCCGCGCTCGCCCTTGCGGCTTCGGTCGCGGGCTGCGGCGATGCTTCGCAGCAGACGGCGGGGGGCGCGCCGCCGCCGCCGGCGGTAACGGTGGCCAAGCCGACGCAGCGCACCTTGTCTGATTATGACGAATATGTTGGCCGCTTTACCGCCGTCGATTCCGTCGAGATTCGCGCGCGGGTCTCCGGCTATCTCGATTCCGTCGACTTCAAGGACGGGCAGATGGTCAAGCAGGGCGACCTGCTGTTCACCATCGACAAAAGGCCGTTCCAGACCGCCGTCGATCAGTCGCGCGCCAATCTCCAGCTCGCGCAGTCGAACCTGACCTACACCGAGGCCGACCTCAAGCGCGCGCAGCAGCTCGTCACGGAAAAGACCATCACCGAGCAGGTGTTCGAGCAGCGCTCGCAGGCCTACCGCAACGCGCAGGCCTCGGTCGCCGCCGCCACGGCCGCGGTGCGCCAGGCGGAGCTCGACCTGCAATTCACCGAACTGCACGCGCCGATCGACGGCCGCATCGGCGACCGCCGCGTCTCGCCCGGCAACCTCGTCACCGGCGGCACCTCCGGCAACACGACCCTGCTCGCCACCATCGTGTCGCAGGACCCGATCCATTTCGAATTCACCTTCGACGAGGCGTCTTACCTGCGCTACGAGCGCATGGCCAAGGAGGGCGCGGACGTCGCCAGCCGCGGCCCCGGCGTCGACGTCTCGCTCAAATTGATCGACGAGAAGGACTTCGCGCATCAGGGCCGCATGGACTTCGTCGACAACGTCATCGACCGCTCGACCGGCACGATCCGCGGCCGTGCACTGTTCAGGAACCCGAACCGTGTGTTCACGCCCGGCATGTTCGCGCGCGTGCGCGTGCCGGCCTCGCCGCCCTACAATGCGCTGCTGGTGCCCGACACCGCGCTCGGCACCGAGCAGGCGCGGCGCTACGTGCTGGTCGTCGGCGCCGACAATTCGGTGGCGATCAAATACGTCACCGTCGGCCAGCTCGTCGACGGCGGCTTGCGCGTCATCAAGGAGGGGGTTTCGGCCGACGACCGCGTCATCGTCGACGGCATCATGCGCGCGCGGCCCGGCATCAAGGTGACGCCGCAGGAGCAGGGTGCGAAAAAGCCAGAACCCGAAAAGAAGTAACCGGCCGCGATGCGCATTTCCCACTTCTTCATCGACCGGCCGATCTTCGCCTCCGTCGTCGCGATCGTGTTCGTGATCCTCGGCGGTGTCGCGTTCACGCGCCTCCCGATCGCGCAATATCCGGAAATCTCGCCGCCGACCATCAACATCACCGGCCAGTATCCGGGCGCGTCCGCCTCGGTCGTCGCCGAGACGGTGGTGACGCCGATCGAGCAGCAGATCAACGGCGTCGAGAACATGATCTACATGTCCTCGAACTCGACCGGCGACGGCCGCTTCAACATTGCCGTCACCTTCGACATCGGCACCAATCTCGACATCGCCCAGGTGCAGGTGCAGAACCGCGTCGCCATCGCGCAGCCGCGCCTGCCGGCCGACGTGCGCGCCATCGGCGTCACCGTCACCAAGGCCTCGCCCGACCTGATGATGGTCGTGCATCTCCTTTCGCCCGACAATTCGCGCGACACGTTGTTCATCTCCAACTACGCCACGCTCGAGATCACCGACGCCTTGACCCGTGTCGACGGCGTCGGCTCGATCACCGTGTTCGGCGCGCGCGACTACGCCATGCGCGTCTGGCTCGATCCCGACCGGCTGCAATCGGTCGGCCTGACCGCGAGCGACGTCGTTACGGCGCTTCAAGGGCAGAACGTGCAGGTCGCCTCCGGCGTGCTCAACCAGCCGCCGATGGACAAGCCGGGCGCGTTCCAGATTTCAGTATCGACGCAGGGCCGGCTCGCCAATCCGGATGAGTTCGGCAATATCGTCGTCAAGCAGACCGCGAACGCGGTGGTGCGCATCAAGGACGTCGGCCGCGTCGAGCTCGCGGCGCAGGACTATTCTACCAACTCCTACCTCGACACCTCGCCGGCGATCGCGCTCGGCATCTTCCAGCGGCCGGGCTCCAACGCGCTCGCCACCGCCGACCGCGTCGAGAAGACGATGCAGGAGCTCTCGAAGCGGTTCCCGCCCGGCATCAAATACGACATCGTCTACAACCCGACCCAGTTCATCCAGCAATCGGTCGACGCGGTGCGCTCGACCATCGCCGAGGCGATCCTCCTGGTCGTGCTGGTGATCGTGCTGTTCCTGCAAACCTGGCGCGCGGCGGTCATCCCGATCGTGGCGATCCCGGTGTCGCTGGTCGGCACCTTCTTCTTCATGGCGCTGTTCGGCTTCTCGCTGAACAATCTGTCGCTGTTCGGCCTCGTGCTCGCCATCGGCATCGTCGTCGACGACGCCATCGTCGTCGTTGAGAACGTGCAGCGCGGCATCGAGCACGGGTTGACCCCGCGTGAGGCGGCGCGGCGCAGCATGGACGAGGTCGGCACGGCGTTGATCGCCATAGCGCTGGTCTTGACCGCGGTGTTTGTGCCGTCGGCCTTCATCACCGGCATTTCCGGGCAGTTCTACCGCCAGTTCGCGCTGACCATCACCGGCTCGACCATCATCTCGCTGACCATCTCGCTCACGTTGTCGCCGGCCCTTTGCGCACTGCTGTTGAAGCCGCCGAAGGAGAACGGCGCGCACTGGTGGAACTGGCCGACGCGCACCTTCTTCGGCGGCTTCAACCGTGGCTTCTCGGCGCTGACGCGCGGCTACGGCTGGCTCACCGGCCGCACGGTGCGGCTATCGCTGATGATGCTCGTGCTCTACGCGCTGGTCATCGGCTTCGGCCTCAACGAATTCCGCAAGACGCCGGTCGGCTTCATTCCGCAGCTCGACCGTGGCTTCCTCATCATCGTCACGCAATTGCCGCCGGCCGCCTCGCTCGCCCGCACCGACGACGTCAACCGGCGCGTCGTCGACATCGCGCTCAAGGTGCCCGGCATCGCGCACGCGGTGAACATCGTCGGCTTCTCCGGCGCGACCTTCACCAACGCGCCGAACGCCGGCGCCGTATTCGTCACCTTGGCGCCGTTCGAGGAGCGGGCGCAGCATCCGGAGCAGTCGGCGGCGGGGCTTCAGGCCGAACTGTTCAAGCGGCTGTCGGTGATCCAGGACGCGCAGGTTTTCGTCGCCGCGCCGCCGCCGGTATCCGGCATCGGCAACGCCGGCGGCTTCCGCATGATGGTCGAGGACCGCGCCGGGCGCGGGCCGGAGGCGTTGCAGAACGCCGTCTACGCCATGATGGGCCGCGCCGCGCAGACTCCCGGCCTGACGCAGGTGTTCTCGCTGTTTGAGAACAAGACGCCGCAGCTCTATCTCGACATCGACCGCACCAAGGCGCAGCTCCTGGGTATCAACATTCCCGACGTGTTTGGCGCGTTGCAGATCTACCTCGGCTCGGCCTACGTCAACGACTTCAACCTGTTCGGCCGCACCTACCGCGTCATCGCGCAGGCGGCGGACCAGTACCGCGCCGACACGCGCGACGTGCTGAACCTCCGCGTCCGCAACAAGACCGGCGAGACGGTGCCGCTCGGCGCCTTCACCACGGTGCGCACGGTCACGGGGCCGTACCGCGTGCCGCGCTACAATCTCTATCCGGCGGCCGAGCTCGATGGCGCCGCCGCGCCCGGCTACAGCCAGGGCGAGGCGATCAAGATCATGGAGAATCTCGCCGCGCAGGTCCTGCCGGACGGCTTCTCCTACGAATGGACGACGCTCGCTTTCCAGCAGATCAAGGCCGGCAACACCGCGGTGTTCGCCTTCGTGCTGGCGGTGGTGTTCGTGTTCCTGGTGCTGGCGGCGCAGTTCGAGAGCCTGACGCTGCCCTTTGCCGTCATCCTCATCGTGCCGATGTGCCTGATCGCCTCGATCGTCGGCGTGGTACTGCGCGGGCAGGACAACAACATCCTCACCCAGGTCGGCTTTATCGTGCTGATCGGCCTTGCGGCCAAGAACGCCATTTTGATCGTCGAATTCGCCAAGCAGCTCGAGGACGGCGGCCGCGACCGCTTCGGCGCCGCGATCGAGGCGGCGCATCTGCGCCTGCGGCCGATCCTGATGACCTCGATGGCCTTCATCCTCGGCGTCTCGCCGCTCGCCTGGTCGGTCGGCGCCGGCGCGGAGCTCAGGCAGACGCTCGGTACCACCGTGTTCTCCGGCATGATCGGCGTCACGATATTCGGCCTGATCTTCACCCCGGTCTTCTATGTGGTGTCGCGCTGGATTGCGCTACGCTTCCGCCGCCGGCGTCCCGATGGGACGGGGGAGCACGCAGCAGAGGGGCGCTGACATGGCGATGAAGTTCGGCTTCGGGCAGCCGCTCAAGCGCAAGGAAGACGACGCGCTCCTGCGCGGGGCCGGCCGCTACATCGCCGACGTCATGCCGGAGGGCGCGTTGCAGGCGGTGGTGCTGCGCTCGCCGCACGCGCACGCGAAATTCTCGATCCGCGATCTTGCCCGCGTGCGCGCCATGAAGGGCGTGCGGCTGGTGCTCACGGCCGAGGGCACGGCGCATCTCGGGCCGCTGCCGACGCCGGGCGTCATCCCCGGGCCGACGATCGATATCCCGTTCTATCCGATCCTCTGCCGCGACGAGGTCCGCCATGTCGGCGATGCCGTCGCCTTCGTCGTCGCCGATACCTTGGCGCAGGCGCGGGACGCCGCCGAGGCGATCTCGATCGACTGGCAGGAACTGCCGCACGTCGTCGGCGCCATCGCCGCGCTCGATGGGAAGGCGCCGCGGGTCTGGCCCGACCGCGCCAACCTGTCGTTCGAGACCACGTTGGGAGACGCGGCCGCGACCAGGCAGGCCTTCGCCGAGGCCGAGCGCGTCGTCGAGACGGCCATCGTCAACCAGCGCCTCGTCACCAACTACATGGACACGCGCGGTGTCGTCGCCGAATATGACGGCCGGCGCTACACGCTGACGCTCGGCTCGCAGGGCGCGCACATCATCCGCGACATCATCGGCGTCGAGGTGATGAAGCTCAAGCCCGACCAGATGCGCGTCATCACGCCCGATGTCGGCGGCGGCTTCGGCACCAAATTGTTCCCGTACCGCGAATACGCGCTGGCCGCCGTTGCGGCGGAGAAACTGCGCAAGCCGGTGCGCTGGGTTGCCGACCGCACCGAGCACTTCCTCGGCGATAGCCACGGCCGCGACAATATCGCCACGGCGAAGCTCGCGCTCGACGGCAAGGGCCGCATCCTGGCGCTCGATCTCGACATCGTCGCCGACATGGGCGCGTATCTGTCCTGCTACGCGCCGTACATCCCGTGGCTCGGCCTCGGTATGGCGACGGGCCCGTACGACATTCCGGTTGCGCATGGGCGGCTGCGCGCGGTCTACACCAACACCGTGCCGGTCGACGCCTATCGCGGCGCCGGACGCCCCGAGGCGTCGTACCTGATCGAGCGCGCCGTCGATCGCGCCGCGCGCGAGATCGGCATGGCGCCGGACGCCTTCCGCCGCAAGAACCTGATCAAGCCGAAGGCGCTGCCCTACACGACGCCGACCGGCAAGGTCTACGACTCCGGCGACTTCGCCGCGACGCTTCTCCGCGCGCAGCAGCTCGCCGACTGGGAGAATTTTGCAAAGCGCGCCCGCGAGGCGAAACGCGCCGGCAAGTTGCGCGGCATCGGCATCGGCACCTACGTCGAGGCCTGCGGCGGGAACGGCCCGGAGACGGCGCATGTCATGCTCGACAAGGACGGCGGCGTCACCGTGCTGATCGGCACGCAGTCGTCGGGGCAGGGGCACGCGACGTCCTACGCCCAACTCGTCGCCGAGCGGCTCGACATCGCGCCCGAGCGCGTGCGCGTCATCCAGGGCGATACCGACCGGATCCCGACCGGCGCCGGCACCGGCGGCTCGAGCTCGATCCCCGTCGGCGGCGTCTCGGTCGACCGCGCCTCGAAGACCCTGGCCGAGAAATTGAAGGAACTCGCCGCCGAGGCGCTGGAGGCGTCGGCCGGCGACATGGAGATCGTGGACGCGAGCGTGCGCGTCGCCGGCACCGACCGCGCCATCACGTTCGCCGATCTTGCCGCGCATCCGGCCGCGACGCCGGAGAAGCTCAAGGCCGACAGCGACTTCAATCCGGACGTGCCGACCTATCCGAACGGCACGCACATCGCCGAGGTCGAGATCGACCCCGACACCGGCGCGACCCGCATCATTACCTACGTCATCGTCGATGACTTCGGCACCACCCTCAACCCGGTGCTGCTCGAGGGCCAGGTGCACGGCGGCACGGTCCAGGGCATCGGCCAGGCGCTGCTGGAGGACACGGTCTACGACGCGGCCTCGGGCCAACTCGTCTCGGCCTCGTTCATGGACTACGCCATGCCGCACGCGGCCGACGCGCCGGACTTCGTGTTCGAGACGGCGAACGTGCCGTGCAGGACCAACCCGCTCGGCGTGAAAGGGGCAGGCGAGGCGGGCGCCATCGGCTCCTGCCCGGCGGTGATCAACGCCGTCATCGACGCGCTCGACCGCGCCTACGGCATCCGCGCCATCGACATGCCGGCGACGCCGCAGAAGGTGTGGGCGGCGATCCAGGCGGCGCGGCAAGTCGCCGCGGAATAAATCGCGCGCGCCAATGTTTGACCTCCTGCGGAGTCAGTTCCGGGGAGGAATCCGAAATGGCGTGGAAGTGGGCGCTCGCGGCCATGCTGGCTGCCGCGGCGGCGACGTCGGTCCTGGCGCAGTCCGACCCGATTGCGACGCGCAAGGGCCTGATGAAGGGCAATAACGACAACGCGCGCAACGTCCTGCAAATGATCCGCGGCCAGCAGCCGTTCGACGTGGCCAAGGTCGACGCCGCCTTCGCGCAATGGGCCGAATCGGCACAAAAGCTGCCGGCGCAGTTCCCCCCGGACTCCAAAACCGGCCAGAAGACCCGCGCCGCCCCGGCGATCTGGGAGCACAAGGCCGACTTCGACGCCAAGGCCGCCGCTTTCGGCAAGGCCGTGGCCGAAAACCGCCCCAGGGCACGGAAGTCGCTGGACGACCTGAAGGCCGCCTTCGCGCCCGTCAACGACGCTTGCGATAATTGCCACAAGGACTACCGTCTGTCGCAGCGCTAGCGGGGAGTAGGGCCGTCTGTTTCGTCAATTCGTCATAGCGGCGGTCGTCGCGTCGGGGTTCGCCGCGGCGGCGTTCTGGATTCTGACCGCGCCGGAGACGATCGCGGCGGCGACGCTGCCCGCGCACACGCCCGACCTCGGCAACGGCCACACGATGTTCCTCGCCGGCGGCTGCTCGTCCTGCCACATGAATCCCGAGCAGAAGGATGCGACCCGCCTCGGCGGCGGGCTGAAATTGCACACGGCGTTCGGCGACTTCTACGCGCCCAACATCTCCCCCGACCGCAAGGACGGCATCGGCGCCTGGAGCGAGGCCGATTTCGTCACGGCGATGACGCGCGGCACCGCGCCGGACGGCGAGCATCTCTATCCGGCGTTTCCCTATTCCTCCTACGCGCGCATGCGCATCGACGACGTGCGCGACCTGTTCGCGTATCTCAAGACCCTGCCGCCCGTCGCCGGCCGCGCGCCGCCGCACGCGCTGAAATTCCCGTTCAGCATCCGCCGCACGGTCGGCGCCTGGAAATTGCTGTTCTTTGACGACCGGCCGTTCGCGCCGCACTCGAAGGAGACGCCGGAGTGGAACCGGGGCGCGTATCTCGTCAACGGCCCCGGCCACTGCGCCGAATGTCATTCGCCGCGCAACCTGCTTGGAGCCGTCGTCGTGCGCAAGCGCTTCGGCGGCGGGCCGAGCCCGACCGATCAGGGAGGTGTGCCGAGCCTCCGCCAGGACAAGCTCGGCGCCTGGACGGTTACCGACATCGTCGGCACGCTCACGAACGGCGACACGCCCGACTCCGACCGCGTCGGCGGCCCGATGGTCGACGTCATCCGCAACATCTCGCAGCTGTCGGAGGCCGACCGTCACGCAATGGCGGTCTACATCAAGTCGCTGCCGCCGCTCGCGAAGTAGGAGCGCGAGGCCGATCCATACGCGCCGGTCCTGTGCACGGCGGTGGCCGGAACCGAGACAGGGGCGGGTGGAAGCGGCTATGACAACCGCATGCCGGTGGTGAAGGGAATCGTCTTCAAGCTCATTTCCGCGGTTCTCTTCGCCGTCATGTCGGCCCTGGTGCGGGATCTCGGTCCCGTCGCGCCGGTCGGGCAGATGGTGTTCTTCCGCTCGGCTTTCGCCATCGTGCCGGTGGTCTTGATCTATGCCATCCGCGGCGAGCTGATGAGCGCGGTGCGCACCAAGAGGCCGCTCGGCCAGCTCGGCCGCGGCACACTGTCGACCTGTGGCATGTTCTCGAATTTCGGCGCGCTGACGCGGCTGCCGCTCGCCGACGTGGCCGCCATCTCGTTTGCCTCGCCGCTGATCACGGTTGCGCTCGCGGCGCTGATCCTGAAGGAGCGCGTGCGCATCTATCGCTGGTCGGCGGTGGCGGTCGGCTTCGTGGGCGTGATCGTCATGCTGATCCCGCAATTCGACGTCGGCCACTACGCCGCGATCGGCGCCGGCATCGCCGCGGCCGGCTCGCTGCTGGCGGTGATCTCGGCGGTGTGCAACGCCGGCACGGTGATCCAAACGCGGCGGCTGACGCAGAGCGAGACGACGCCCTGCATCGTGTTCTATTTCTCGCTGATCTGCGCCATCGCCGGCGCGCTGACGCTGCCGTTTGCCTGGCACACGCCGACCACGGGCGAACTCGCCAAGTTGATCTCGATGGGCTTCCTCGGCGGCCTGGCGCACATCATCCTGACCGAAAGCTATCGTCATGCCTCGGCCTCCGTGGTCGCGCCGTTCGACTACACCTCGATGCTGTGGGCGCTGATCATCGGCTGGTGGATGTTCGGCGAATTGCCGGCGCCGCTGGTCTATGCCGGCGGGGCGATCGTCGCCGCGGCGGGGCTGTTCGTGATCTGGCGCGAGCGTCAGCTCGGCCTGGAGCGACCTGTTGAGCCAGAAATGGCCGAGGCGGCCTGAGCGGCGGCCATTTCACGATCCGAAATGGCCTGTGTGAACGGCATCACGCATAGATCCGCGGATTGATGTCAATTTGATGCGGAGAAGCTAGGTCGCTTTGTTGCGGCGGCCGGTCACGATGCTACAATTTTACCAGCCGCCGGGCCTTGGGACGTGCCGAGTCCCATTCGGGGAAAAGGGGCGGTGAGGGTGCCATCGGCGGGCGCACGGCCTCGTTTGTTTCATCATATCGTCAGCAGGCGCGCCGTAACGCGCGCCGGTTCTGCGTGGCTGCGCGCCGCGCCGACAAGAAATCTGGGGGAGATCATGCAAGGAATGGTCCGTCACCTGAGCTGCTTCGACGGCGTCGCCGAAAGCCTGCGCGACGTGCTGCTGCTTGTCGGCCGCGTCTTCATCGCGATCGTGTTCCTGATGACCGTGTCGACCGGCGGCCCGGCCGACTTCTATCTGAAGTCGCTGCACTACCCTGCGCCGGAGCTGATGGCGCCGCTCGCCCATATCGCCGAATGGATCATCGTCGTGACGCTGATCCTCGGCTTCGCCACGCGCGCCGGCGCGCTCGTCGCGCTCGCATTCCTGGTCGTCGCCGTGCTGACGGCGCATCTCTACTGGCAATATCCGGCGCAGCAGCAGACCTTGCAGTGGGTGTTCCTCAGCAAGGACATCGCCATCACCGGCGGCGTCCTGCTGCTGTTCCTGACCGGCGCCGGCCGCTACAGCATCGACGCGAAGTTATCCGGTAAATAGCAGCGATCCGGATCATGGCGAGGAGCGGCAGGACAACGCTGATCGGCCGGGTCTACGACAACGTCGAGCTCGGCCTTTGGGCGATGCTCGTCGCGGGCCTGATCGTGTTCGTCGCTTTCGTCGCGCCGGGCGTCCCGGCGGCGCAGCAGCGCAACGCCGCCGAGCAGCTCGCCGCCTTCGAGCACGAATGCTCGTTCTATTGCTCGCGCTGGGGCATGGCGCCGGGCACGCGCCAGTACACGAAATGCATGGCGGATCTGCACCAGTTCCGGGATTCCATCGTCAAGCAGGCTGCGTCCGACGACTTCTGAGCGCCGCGGACCGGCGCAAAAAAATCAAAGGCCGCTCGCGAGGAGCGGCCTTTGTCGTTTCCGGCGTCAGCGTCAGTCGCAGACGCGCACGCGGCGCACCACGCGCTCGCCGTAACGGTTGTAATGCACCTCGCGGCGGATATAGCAGTCGCGGCCGTAATAGACCGGCGGCGCGATGCCGAAGCCGAAGGTGAAGCCGCCGTGGTGATGGTGATGATGGTGGTGGTGATGGTGATACTGCGCGAGTTGCAGCAGCGGCTTCTGCTGCGCCTGCGCCATGTCGTCGGCCAGCAGCACCGCATCGGCGTTCTGCACGGGCGCGAGCAGGTCGGCGTAGGACTGCGCCGCCGGCAGCGGGCTCTGGGCGGGCGCAGCCTGCGCCGCACCCATGGCGCACAGTCCGGCGACCGTGCTGAGAAGGAATGTCGCGTATGGTCTCATCAGAATTCTCCCTGGTGGCGTATCGCCCGTTCTCGAATGATCGCCCATGACCTCTGAAGCGGGCGTTACACCCGCATTCAACGGCGGTTCATCTCCAAGGCGCAATCTTGAACGCGGCCAGGCGGCCCGAGCGAAATGCATTGCGCCGCGGTGTCAACGGCGCATGGCTGCTAATTGTTCAGATGATTTTAACGGGCATGGCCGGTTTTCGAATACCGTCGGAAATTGCCGCCGTCCGTTCTTCCCCCGGCCTGGCAGGGAGCCGCGCGCCTGCGCGGCTCCCGCCGGGTCTTGCCGAACGCCGCCGCTACGCCTTCTTCGGGGCGTCCTGCATGTACATGCTGTGGTGGTGATGATGGTGGTGGTGGTGGTGCCGGTGGCGGATGATGATCTTGCGATGATGATGGTGGTGGTGCCGGCGGATGATGATCTTCGTGTGGTGATGGTGGTGGTGATGGTCGTGGTATTGCGCCAACCGCACACGCACATCGCTCTGCTGCATCCGGGCATCGTCGTCGGCGACCAGCAGCGCCGGGGCATTGTCGACCGGCCCGAGCAACTCGGCGTAGGACGTGGCGGCCGGCAATGGCGATGCCGGCGTGTCCTGCACCGCGGCGTTGGCCGATCCCATCGTCGCAAGCCCGGCAACGGCGCCGAGAAGTCCCGCGATCTTCTTGTCCATAAGTATCTCCCTGACGTGCGCGAGGCCGGTTGGCCCCAGTCCGCCGTAGCGGTTGGAACCCGCGGCGCGGGTTTCGAGTTCCGGCAGGTCGGCTAGATTGCGCACGCACTGCCGAATTTGAGGATCGAGGGGGGCGTCGATGCAGACGATAAAGTACCGGCTGGCCAATGCGGGTCTGAAGCCGCGCCGGACGAAGCTCGAAATGCCCGGCTGGGGCGGCACGCCGCAGCCGCGCGTCGACGGCTCGCACGAGCAGGTTTGGCACTGCATGCCCTTCACCGAAGGCGCGCAGTACGGGGTCGAGGTCTTCTACCCGTACGCGAACGAGCTGCGCGTGACCAAGGTGGAAGGCAAGGTGCGCCTCGATGGCGACTTCGGCCCGTCGCCCGACCCCGGCCTGCAATGGCCGCCGTTCCGGCCCTTCGGCGCGAATTTCTACACCTACCAGCTCCTGCTCGACCTCGACCCCGGCCCGGGCTTTGCCGTGCGCACCGAGCCGCACCCGCGTTTCTATGCCGACACGACCGACACCGTGCCGGTCGCGGTGCCGGCGCTGCTGCGCAGCGAATGGTGGCCGATGATCTCGTTCATCGTGTTCAAGGCGCCGCCGGAAGGCACGGTCCACATCTTCCGCCCCGGCGAGCCGATGTTGCAGATACTGATCCTGCCGTCCGATCCGCAATTCAGCTTGGTCGAGCAAAGCCCCGACGAGCAGGCGCAGCGCGAGGTGAGGGCGCGGCGTATCCATGCCAGCCGCGAGACGCTCGGCAAGCAGTCGACCTGGACCTCGTCGACCGACACCGTGTTTGACGGCACCTACCGCTTCATGCTGCGCGCCGCAAAGGAGAAGGCGCGCGAGAGGTGATCGTCAGGCCTGGAACGCCTTGAAGGTGATGATCGTGTGGGTGTCCTTGATCCCCGCAATGACCTGCACCTTCTCGTTGACGAAGTGGCCGATGTCGGTGCCGGCGTCGACGTAGAACTTCACCAGCAGGTCGTAGTCGCCGGCGGTCGAGTAGATCTCGGAGGCGATCTCGGCTTCGGCGAGCGCATTGGCGACCTCGTAGGACTTGCCGAGGGCGCATTTGATCTGGACGAAGAAGGGGGTCATGGGCAGCCTCCGAGCGCCCTAGACAGCAAAAACCGCCCTCTCTGGCAAGCAGTTGCGCCGTTCTGCCCGGAAGCCGCCCTTGCCATCCCCCGCCGCGGGGCCTAGGACTTTGCCAGCAATCTCGTGGGGTGTCCGGCATCAGCCGGGCTGAGAGGCCTTATCCGCAGGCCAACCCAACGAACCTGATCCGGGTCATGCCGGCGGAGGGATGAGAGATGCGCCATTCCGGACACATTGAGGCCGAGCGCCTGCCGCAGGCCGTAGCCGGGCTGATCGCCCAGCTGCGCGCAAGGGCCCCCCGCGTCCACTGCATCACCAACGCGGTGGCGCAGGCCTACACCGCCAACATGCTGCTGGCCGCCGGCTGCGTGCCGTCGATGACCCTGTCGGCCGGCGAGATCGGCGGCTTCGTGGCATCCGCCGACGCGATGCTTGTCAATCTCGGCACCTTCGATCCCGAACGGCGCGAGGCGACGCTGATCGCGCTCGAGGCTGCCGAGAAGCGCGCGCTGCCTTGGGTGCTCGACCCCGTTTTCGTCGACCGCAGCCTGCCGCGGTTGGCCTTCGCGCGCGAGCTGGCCGCGCGCCGGCCGCGCGTGGTGCGGCTCAATCACGCGGAGTTCGCGGCGCTGTCGGGCGCGGAGGCGACCCGCGCCGGCGCGATGGCCTATGCGCGGGCGACCGGCGTCGTCGTTGCCCTCTCGGGCGCCGACGACCTCGTCACCGACGGCACGCGCGCCGTCGCGATCGCCAACGGACATCCGCTGATGGCCAAGGTCACGGCGATGGGCTGCGCCGGCTCGGCGCTGCTCGCGGCCTGCCTTGCGGTGGAGCCGGACGCGCTCGCCGCCAGCGCCGCCGCGCTGGTGATGCTCGGCGTCGCCGGCGAGATCGCCGCTGAAACGGCGTCCGGCCCGGGCAGCTTCGCCATCCACATCATCGACGCGCTCGCCGCGCTCGAGGCCGATACGCTGGCGAAGCGAGCGAGGGTGGCGGGATGACCCCCATCGCGCTCACCATCGCCGGGTCCGATTCCTCCGGCGGCGCCGGCATCCAGGCGGACCTGAAGACGTTCGCCGCGCTCGGCGTCTACGGCGCCAGCGTCGTCACCGCGCTGACCGCGCAGAACACCCGCGGCGTCGCCGCCGTCCACGACGTGCCGGCCGATTTCGTCGCGCGGCAGATCGACGCTGTGTTCGCCGACCTCGATGTGCGCACGGTCAAGATCGGCATGCTGTCGCAGGCGGCCACCGTCGATGCCGTCGCCGAGGCGCTCGACCGCCACGCCGCGCAGAACGTCGTCGTCGATCCGGTGATGGTCGCGACCTCGGGCGGGCGGCTGATCGCCGATGGCGCGGTCGAGCACTTGCGCACGCGGCTCATGCCGCGCGCGCGCCTCGTCACGCCGAACCTGCCGGAAGCGGCGGCGCTGCTCGGCGCCTCCGCCGCGCGCGACGAAAACGAGATGGCGGCGCAGGCGCGCGCGCTGCTGCAATTCGGCGCGCACGCGGTGCTGATCAAGGGCGGCCACGGTAACACCAGCGAGAGCGTCGATCTTCTGGCCGATGCGGACGGCGTCACGCGCTTTGCCGCCCGCCGCATCGTTACGCAGAACACGCACGGCACCGGCTGTACCTTATCCTCGGCCGTCGCTGCGGGCTTCGCCAAGGGGCTCGATCTGAAGGTCGCCGTGCAGCAGGCCAAGGACTACGTCACCGACGCCATCGCCGGCGCCGACACGCTCGACGTCGGCCACGGCCACGGCCCGCTCAATCATTTCGTTAGGCAATGGAGTTCGTCATGACCACACGCCGCCTGTTCCTCGGCACCGCCGCCGCCGGCGTTCTCGCCGCGCCCGCGATCGCCCGCGCCGACACGCTGAAATGGCGCATGGTCACGTCATGGCCGAAGCGCCTGCCGGGCCCGGGCATGTCGGCCGAGCGCATCGCCACGCGGATCAAGACGTTGTCAAACGGCCGCATCGACATTTCGGTGCATGCCGCCGGCGAGATCGTGCCGGCCTTCGGCGTGCTCGACGCCGTCGGCAACGGCGTCGCCGACATCGGCCACACCGCCTCGTTCTACTGGCAGGGCAAGATGCCGGCGGCGAATTTCTTCACCACCGTGCCGTTCGGCCTGACGCCGGCCGAGCATGTCGCCTGGATCGACGCCGGCGGCGGCCAGGCGCTGTGGGACGAGCTCTACGCGCCGTTCGGCGTCAAGCCGTTCATGGGCGGCAACACCGGCGTCTGCATGGGCGGCTGGTTCCGCCGCGAATTGAAAAGCCTTGCGGACCTGAAGGGCGTGAAGATCCGCTCGCTCGGCCTCGGCGGCGAGATCTATCACCGCCTCGGCGCCACGCCGCAGACGACGCCGCCGGCGGAAATCCTCGTCAGCCTGCAATCCGGCGTGCTCGACGCCGCCGAATTCGTCGGCCCCGGCACCGACATCGCGCTCGGCCTCTATCGCGTCGCGCCGGTTTATTATTACCCCGGCTTCAACAAGCCGAACGGCACCGGCGAATGCATCGTGTCGGCGAAGGCGTGGACCGCGCTGCCGGACGACCTGAAAGCCATCGTCGCGCACGCCTGCGCCACGGAGGCGACCTATGCGCTCGCCGAGATGGAGCGGCTCAACGCCGAGGCGCTCGGCTCGCTCACCGGCGAGCACAAGGTCAAGCTCGCCGCGTTTCCGGAGGACTTCGTCGCCACCGCGCGCAATCAGGCGAACGACGTGCTCGGCGAGATCGCCTCGCGCGATGCGGTGTCGGGCAAGGTGCACAAGTCGTACCTCGCCTTCCGCGGCCGCACCGCGCCGTGGTCGCGCGTGTCGATCGAGGCGGTGCTGCGGGCGCGGGGGTAGCTCCGCACCATGAGTGACCTGACCTTCCGCCGCGCGACCGCCGCCGATATCGAGGCCATCGTGGCGCTGCTCGCCGACGACGCGCTTGGTGCGACGCGCGAGGATCCGGGCCCGCCCCTCAATCCGCGCTACGCGCAGGCCTTCGCCGCCATCGACGCCGATCCGAACCAGGTTCTTGCGGTCGTGGAGGAGGGCGGCGCCATCGCCGGCTGCCTGCAGCTGACGTTCATCCCGGGGCTGTCGCGCAAGGGCCTCTGGCGCGGCCAGATCGAGAGCGTGCGCATCGCCTCTTCGCGCCGCGGCGGCGGCCTCGGCCGGCGCATGTTCAAATGGGCGATCGAAGAGTGCCGCAAGCGCGGCTGCGAGATCGTGCAGCTCACCACCGACAAGTCGCGCGCTGAGGCCCGGCGCTTCTATGAATCGCTCGGCTTCACCGCCAGCCACGAGGGCATGAAGCTCGCGCTTTAGTGTGGCATTCCGGTCACAGTCTCGCGCGATTGCGCGCGCGCGCCCAACGGGGCGTTAAGGTTAACCGGCCTTTAACGGGTTCGGCGGCATTCCTGTACGCGTGTGCATGCGCGGTACGTCCCGTCGGGGGGCGCGGCGAGTGCGACACCGACGGGTGAGCGTGTTCGCCCGCTTGCAACCGATCAGGACCAGTCAAGGGGCCGACTTATGAAGATCAATTCCGTTCTCCGCGCCGGCGTCGCCGCCGCGGCACTGCTCACGGTGTCGTTCGCCGCGCACGCGGCCGACCTGCCGCGACCCTACAAGGCGCCGGCCTATGTCGCGCCTGCCTATGCCAACTGGACCGGCTTCTACGCGGGTGTGAACGCCGGCTACGCCTTCGGCAAGTCCAACTGGGACGCCCCGGCGGTGAGCCCGAGCCCGAAGGGTTTCCTGGGTGGCCTGACGCTCGGCTATAACTTCCAGACCGGCACGTGGGTCTGGGGCCTCGAAGGCGACATCGACTGGGCGAGCGTCAAGGGCTCGGCCGATTGCACCGGCGGCTCGTGCGAGACCAAGCTCAATTGGCTGGCGACGGCGCGCGGCCGTCTCGGCTATGCCGGCTGGAACAACTGGCTGCCCTACCTGACCGGCGGCGCGGCCATCGGCAACATCAAGGCGACCTCGCCGGTGGGCGACGCCTCCAAGACGCAGATCGGCTGGACGCTCGGCGCCGGCGTCGAATACGCGATGTGGTCGAACTGGAGCGTCAAGCTCGAATACCTCTACGTCGACCTCGGCAAGTTCGACTGCGGCGTGTCCTGCTCCGGCGTCGCCGGCACGACGGACAACGTCAGCTTCAACGCCAACATCGTCCGCGCGGGCCTGAACTACCGCTTCTGAGCGGCGCGCGCTGCGCAACAATCAAACCCCGGGCCTCGCGCCCGGGGTTTTTGCTTGTGACGGCGGCCGCTACTGCGCCTGCATGCCGGCGTCCTTGACGATCCCGTGCGCGGTCGCGCGCCCCGCCTCGATCTCGGCGGCGAACTGGTCCGGCGTGTTGAGCGCCGGCACGAGGCCGCGGCTGAACAGATATTTCTCCTGGAATTCCTTGTCGCTCGCGATCGCGCGCACTTCGCCGTTGATCTTGTCGACGATCGCGCGCGGCGTTCCGCCCGGCGCGAACAGCCCGTACCAGCTGCGCGACGGCGGGCCCTTGTAGCCCAGGTCCGCGAGCGTCGGCACGTTCGGCAGCTGCGGCGAGCGGATATTGTTGCCGAGCACCAGCGGCGTCATCTTGCCGGCCTTGATGTGGCCGACGACGTTGCCGATGCCGATCAGCGCGATCGGCGTCGAGCCGGACAGCACGGCGTTGGTCGCCTCGCCGCCGCCGCGGAACGGCACGCGCACCCAGTCGGCGCCGTCCGCCTTCTTCAGGTGCTCCATGTAGACGACCAGCGGCAGCGACGCGGTGAGATAGCTGAGCGTGCCTTTCTTCGCCTTCGACAGCGCCACCAGATCGCCGACCGACTGCACCTTCAGGTCGGAGTTCACCACCAGCGCCTGGATGATGCTGAACAGGCCGGTGACCGGCGTCAGCGCGGTGTCGGGATCGTAGGTGAGCTGCCTGGTGAGATAGCGATTGTAGAAGATCGCGTCGCCCTCGACGACGCAGAACGTATAGCCGTCGGGCTTGGCCGCGCCGCAGGCGGCGATGGCGATGTTGCCGGCGGCGCCGGGCTTGTTCTCGATCACGATGGTCTGGTTGAGGCGGGCGCGAAGCCGGTCGGCCAGCACGCGCGTGAAGATATCGCTCAGCCCCCCGGCGCTCGACGTCGTCAGGATCTTGATCGTGCGGCTCGGATAGTCCTCGGCCCGCGCCGTCGCGGCGAGGCACAGCACGGCGAGCAGGGACAGGACGGCGGACCGGCGCAGCATGACGTGAACTCCCCCAATGGATTTTCTTGGTCGTTGCCACGGATTGGAGCACCGGCGCGCGAGGCCGGCAAGGGCGGGGGCAGGGCGCCTGCCGCCGCCGATCACGAAAAAATGTGACGAGCTTCGACTTATTCCAATGTGCGGATCGCGCGTAACGTACTGCGCCGTCTCGTGCAAGGCGCCAGACTGGAAAATTCTAATGTTTGCCGGCTGCATTGACTTCACTGTGCCGCGCCGGGAGATTGCTGGCGCAATTTGTCAAAAGGCGGGGAGCGTTGGATGCGTGCGTTGGCGGCGGCTTTCTTCTCGGTGTGCGCGGGCATGGTCATGGGCGCGCCGGCACACGCGCAGCCGCAGGCCGGCGACTGGCCGGAGATCGAGACCAAGGACATATTCGGCTTCACCGAAGGTTCCGGCATCGGTCTCGAGGGCGAGAAGGAAATCTCCTTCGGCACCGAGGCGCGCCTCGGCAAGTCCGGTGGCCGCTACTGGGGCAGCGAATCAAAACTCGAATTCGAGTTCACGCCGAGCCAGTACGTGCAGTTCGCGTTCGGGCCGTTCTTCTCCGCCCACAACATCAGCAACGTGCCGGGTCTCGACGACCGCAAGGCGGTCAATCTCGGCGGCGCCTTCGGCGAGGTGCGCTATCTGCTGCTCGACCGCAGCGCGTCGCAGCCCGTCTCGCTCACGCTGTCGGCCGAGCCGGAATGGCGGCGCATCGACGAGACCGGCGGCGCGCGCGTGACCAATGCCGAGCTCGAGCTCAAGCTCAACGCCGACGTCGAACTCATCAAAGACCGGCTCTATTTCGGATCGAACCTGCTCTACGAGCCGGAAGGCACGCGCGACCCGGACGGCGTCGGCGCCGGCTGGATGCAGGAGAGCAAGCTCGGCGTCTCCGGCGCGCTCGCTTATCGCGTCGCGTCGGACGTGGCGCTCGGCGCGGAGGTGTGGTACCTGCGCCATTACGACGGCATGTGGGCGAACCAATTCACCGGTGACGCCGTTTACCTCGGGCCGACCTTGTACGTGAAGGTGGCGCCGAAGGTCTTTATCACCGCCGCGTGGAACGCGCAGGTCACCGGCAGCGACGTCGACGATCCCGGCGCGCACCTCAATCTGCCCGAATTCTCGCGGCAACGGTTCCAGTTCAAGACCGCGTTCGAATTCTAGGAGTGTCCGCGATGCGCATGGCCGCAGCCCTTCTTTTTGCCGCCCTCCTGCCGACGCCCGCGCTGGCGCAGCAGGGCGCGAGCGTCACGATCTCGGTGAAGAACCACCGCTTCGAGCCGGCGCGGCCGGCGGCGCCGGCGGGCGTGCCGATCACGCTGCGCATCCGCAATCTCGACGCGACGCCGATGGAGTTCGAGAGCGTCAGCCTGCGCGTCGAGAAGGTCGTGGTCGGCAATGGCGAGGGCGTGATCCATCTGCGGGCGCTCGATCCCGGCGAGTACCGGTTCTTCGACGATTTCCATCAGGAGACGAAGGGCGTGCTGGTGGTCGGCGGCGGCAAGAAATAACGGCGCGGCGCGCAACCATTGCGGGAAGGGAAGGCGCGAAAGCCACACCGCTATTCCGCCAATTTCAAATCATCAAAATCGTGCGGCCATGCGCGGCTGAAAAACGCGCCGGCCCCTGCGCATCGGCCATTTGGCGGGCGACACGGCGCGGCCTGCCTGCGACACTGGCGCGGGGGCTGCGGCCGCGACAAGCGGTGCCGGCCGGATGTGGGGGAGCGGCCGTGATCGTCGGAAGCGCCGGCCTGTCTTTACTCGTGCTCGGCACGGCGCTGGCGCTCGCCGCGGAAACGCAGGCCGCCTGGTGCGAGATCCTGGAAACCGCCGCGGGCGTGCTGATCGTCGGCGGCCTGACGCTCATCGGCGCCGGCGTCGGGTGGCCGATGCTGCCGTTGCTGCGGTTCGGGTAGATGGGACCGAGCGTGGCTTTCAGCGGCAACATTCGGTGAGAGGGCCAGCCGCGTGGATCGCCAGGCTCAACATCAGGCCGAGCAAGGCGAAACCGGAAACGAGCAGAGCGCCGGGCAGATTCTTTCTGAATTCACTCACGTGCTCGCCGCGGTCGAGTGCGTTCTCGGTCATGCAAGCCAGCACGCCGCCGCTTAGCAGCGTCAAGAGGACAGGCACGGTCAACAGCATTGTCGCGCTTTCGTTCACGTGGCCCGTCAATCAGACGATCGCCGCAAGCACTTGTTCCCAGCCGGGTGCCTTTGCATCCGGCTGCAAATATCTTGCCTGCGCGATCTCCGGTGTCAGGTGGAACACATTTCGAAATCCCAGCCCGGACAGCCGCGTCTGCAGGGCATGCGGGCTCATTCTTGTCAGCCACGGCTCGCCGATCGAGCCGGTGAACTGTGCCGACCGGCGCGCCGCGTTGAGATCGGCGCCGGATAGTTGATCGTCCGGAAGCGCGATCGAGACGACGAGCTCGCTGTCGCGGACGAGCGCGGCTGCAAAGCGCAGCACGTGATCGAGCGTCGCGCCAGACAGGTACTGCGAGACCCCGAGCATCGATATGCAGGTGATGGCATTCGGGTCGAGGCCGTGACGGGTCAGAACGTGGCGCAGATTGTCGCGCTCGAGGTCGGCCGGCACGTAGGCCGTATTCTCCGGCGGCGATAGTCCGGCGTCGTGAAACCGGTGCTGTGACCATACGAGGCTTTCCGGGTGGTCGACCATGAACAAGCGCAGCGCTTGCGCAGCCTGCGGCTGCCGCCACGGGAACGTATCGAGGCCGGCGCCGAGGACGACGTATTGACGCGCGCCGCGTGCCACGGCCGCCGCGAGCCGGTCTTCGGCAAAGCGGCTGCGCATCGCGAATAATGTGCGCAACAGCGTCAGGTCGGGAGCCTTATCGTTCTGCAGCCCGGCAATGACCTGCGGGTCCGCCGCTTCCGGAACGACACGCAGCGCCACCGGATCGTCGAAGATGATGTGGTCGTCGAGAAGCTGGTGCGTTGCGCGCCGGATGGCGGTGCGCAGCTGCGTCTGACTGGGCTGGTTCGCTAGCATGTTTAGGCGCCAAGCCGTCAATGCGACCTGGAGAATATGGAATCGACCGCCGGCCGCCACAGCGCCTGCTCGTCGGCGATGAAGCGGCGCGTATCAGCGGGGTCCATCGGGCGGGCATAGGTGCCGAGCGCCGCAAATTTCCTCCGCAGGCCCGTATCCGAGAGGACATCTTGCAAGTCGGCGGCGACCCTGGCGACAGCGTCCGGGGGCGCGGCGGCCGGCGCCAGGAGGGCGAACCAGCCGCGGCTTTCGAAACGGCCGAGCTCCGGCAAGGCCTCTGCCGCCGTGGGCAGGTCGGGATATTCCGAAACGCGCTTTTCCGCGGCAATCGCGAGCGGCCGCAGGGTGCGGGCCGCCAGGAACGGCGCCAGCGCCGACAGGCTCTCGATCACCACCTGCGTCGTTCCCGCAGCGCCGTCCTGCGTCGCCTTCGCCATGCTGGCATAGGGAACGTAGGTCAATTTTGCACCCGTGCGCTTTTGCAGAAGCTCACCCGTGAGGTTCGGAAGCGACCCCTTCACCGTGCCGTAGAGCAGCACGCCGGGGCGAGCCTTTGCGTAGCCGAGCAGGTCTTTCAGGCTGCGAATGTCGAGCCTTGAGTTCACGGCGATGACCATCGGCTGTTCACCGATCAGTCCGACGGGCTGCAGATCGGAACTTAGCCGCGCGCCGAGTTCGGGATGGGTCTCCGGCAGCACGACGAACGTGGAGGAGAGGCCCATGAACAGCGCGTAGCCGTCCGGCCGTGCCGCCAGGGCGGCCTGTAGCGCGATGACCCCGCCGCCGCCGGGACGGTTCACGATCAGAACCTGCTCGCGCCAATGGCGGGAAAGGCCGTCGGCGACGATGCGGGCGATGACGTCCGGGCCGCCGCCGGGCGGCGCTTGCGTCGTTATGCTGACCGGTCGCTCCGGATACACGCTGGCCCGCGTACGGGCGGTGAAGCCTGGCGCGGCGAGGGCCGACGCGAGGGAAAATGTGAATGCCCTTCGGTCAATCATGGTCGCGCCTCCGCGTCTCCTCGCGCTCGTGCATCGCACGCCGACGGTGCATGACTAGGCTCGATCTGTTATAATCAGAAACTCCATTTTCGAATAACGCGATAACTTTCTGGAATAGGCCGCGCCATGTTGACCTCCGTCCGCTTGCGCAAAAGGCTCAAGCTTCGGGACTTTGACACGCTCGTCGCCGTGGCGCGCTGCGGCAGCATGGCGAAGGCCGCCGCCGAATTGTCGGTGTCGCAGCCCGCGGTATCGAAGGCAATCGCCGACCTCGAGCATACGATAGGCGTGCCGCTGTTCGACCGGACAGCGCAGGGCGTCGAGCTGACGCTCTACGGCGACATCGCCATAAAATGTGCACGCGCGGTGTTCGATGAAATCCATCAGACCGTCCAGGAGATCGCGCTGGCCGGCGATTTGAGCGCCGGCGAATTGCGCATCGCCGCCACCGAGCCGATGCTGGGCGGCTTCCTCGCCGCTGTGATCGTCGATCTGCATCGCCGCTTTCCGCATTTGCGCTTCGAGATCGACCAGCCGCAGTCGGTGGACGAGCAATATCGGGAATTGCGCGAGCGCCGGGTCGACCTGGTGATCGGGCGCGTGCTTCAGTCCGGCGTGGCCGATGATGTCGCCTCGGAGCAGCTGTTCGCCGAGCCGTGGTCCGTCGTGGCCGGGCAGGACAATCCGCTTGCCCGCAGGCGCGGCTTGAAGCTCGCCGATCTGCTGGACCAGCCGTGGACCGTGCCGAGAGATGCGAGCGCCATCGGCCGGTATATGGCCGAGGCCTTCGCCGAGGCCGGGCTGCCACGGCCGCGCATTGTCGTGACCTGTGGCTCGATCCAGATGCACAGCGCGCTGCTGGCGAGCGGCCCCTATCTGGCGATTTTTCCGCGCTCGCTGCTGCGCTTCAGCCCTTACCGCATGGCGGTGAAGGTGCTGCCGGTCAAATTGCCCGGGACGCCGCCGCCGGTGGGAATCACGACGTTGAAGCGGCGCACGCTTAGCCCCGTCGTCGAATTGTTCGTCGCCACAGCGCGCGCGCTGGCCAAGCCGCGCGCCTAGCTCAGCGTGCCGGGCGAGAAGCAGTAGTCGATGCGCGCGGTGCCGTAGTCCTTGTACCAGTAGATGGCGTGGCCGGTCGGGTTCGGGCCGGGCAGCACCATGTAGGCCGGCAGCGTGCGGCTGCCGCGCTTGAGCTCGAGCGTCACCGAGCCGTTCGGGTTGATGATGTAGCTGCCGTAGAACGGGTGGCCGTCGGCATCGAGGCAGCACGACTGGCCGCGCGCGTTGTGCTGGTGCTCGAACCAGTTGCGCACCTGCGGCGATTGCGAGGCGTATTGCGGCTTCCAGCGCGCCAGCGCCGGGCTCGCGCAGACGAGAAGGATCACGGCCGCGGTGCGAAGACGAGACATCGGCAAGCCTCGCAGGTTGCCCGTCGGGTTCGCGCATATGCGGCGCGGGTTCTCACGCGCCGCGACTCGGGAATTGGACGTGTCAAACGGCGAGGTTAGACCCGCGGCGATGAAACATAAAGATGAAACAGCGCGCCGCCGATACCGCTAGCGCGCGCCGAGCGCGGCGGTGCGGGCGGGGCGGGGCGCGTTTTCCATATCGGCGAGCTGCGGCGGCCACGACCCGGTCCACACCGCAAGCCGCATCACCAGCGGCGGCTCGCCGCCGTCGACGAGGCTGGCGTCGACCGCGTAATAGCCGCCGGTCTTCTCCTTGAGCACCGCGGTGTTGCGCGGGTTGGTGTCGGTCGGCAGGCCGGCATAGGCGAGCTCGGCGACGCTGTGGAAGCGGAACAGGCCGGCGCGCTCCATCATCGTCATGTAGGTCCAGGTGTTGACCGCCTCGTCGATGCAGTCGAGTTGCGTCGGGTCGCCGAGGTTCGGCTTGATCATCATGTTCTCGTGCGTCCACTGGTGCACGCCGGTGCCGGTCTTGGCGCCGACGATCTTCTCCAGCGTGGCGACGGCGCGGGCGATCCTGGCGCGCTCGGCGCGGGCGTCGTGCGCCGGCGGCGAGAGCTGCGCCTTGACCCTGGCCCATTCGGCGGCGTTGAGCGACACGCGCGAGGTCTCGGCGCAGCCGAAGCCGTGGCATTCCAGGAACGAGGCCGGCGTCGGGTTCGGCTCGGCGTAGCGGGTCAGGTATTCGGCCGAGAGCGGCTCGCCGACGAGGCCGGTGGAGAGCGAGGCCGAGGCGCAGCCGGCGAGCGTCAGCGCGGCGCAAAGGCCGGACAGAGCGGCGAGGCGGCGGTCGATGCGCACGGGAACTCCCCCTGACAGGCGCGGCAAGGCTAACACGATTTTCGCTGCTGCGGCAGCGGCTTCGCGCCGCCGGGCCATGGACCATCGCCCGTGTTGTTTGAACGGCCCCGGGTGAGCCGGCCTTCCTCTCGTGCCCTCGGACAGGGGGTCCGGGGGGCCTTCCCCCGGCAAGAAAGCCGAGGGCGTGGCGCGCCGATGAGGCGCGACACTTCGTTCCGTAGGCCGCACGCTCCTCTCGAAGCGCGCGGGCGCCTCTCGGCGCGCCACAGCGGTGTCGTTGCACGGCGTACGGGCC